>JGI24890J29729_1000666_pt1 | contig 19988 bp, 19 predicted proteins | sample FreactcultureFD7_FD_29729 | JGI IMG/M metagenome (IMG submission 29729)
CTCGTAAGCTTTCATCAAATCCTGATGCATATATTTATCTTGCGCAATCGATTCAAGCATGGCCAAACCAAGTTCTACTTGCCGAGAAGCTATCTCAAGCAGGCTGGAAGAACATTGCTTGGCAGAATCTGACATTTGGAATTGTTGCCATTCATATTGGATATAAGGAAAGTAAATAATGGCTTTCGGTATCCCAGTAGGCGATATAAAGCTTGAGAGATCACTCAAGCAGGATATGTCCCGTGTTGAAGACTTATTGCGTTCTCATATTCAAGGTGATTACCCATTGGTCGTTGAAACTTCACGTCACCTTGTTGAAGCAGGTGGTAAGCGTTTGCGTCCTTTGCTCACACTTCTAGGAGCACAATTTGGGGATCCAAATAAAAATGGAATTATTGAAGCAGCCGTTGTCTGTGAACTAACACATCTTGCAACCTTGTATCACGATGATGTTATGGATGAAGCAGCTCTTCGTCGCGGTGTTCCAAGTGCAAATGAGCGATGGGGTAATACCGTTGCAATCCTTACCGGTGATTACCTTTTTGCAAAAGCTTCAGATATGTTGGCAGACCTTGGTCCTGAAGCAGTTCGTTTGCAAGCGCGTACATTTGAACGCCTAGTAATAGGGCAGATCACCGAAACTCAAGGCTCAACATCGGGGCTTTCACCACTTGATCATTATTTGAAGGTCGTAGCAGATAAAACAGGCTCATTAATTGCAACATCGGCAAGATTTGGTGGACTGCTCTCCGGGGCAAGCCCGCAAGATGTGGAAGCACTTACTCGCTTTGGAGAGAAGATCGGAATTGTTTTTCAACTAGCTGATGATGTTATTGATATTTCCAGCGAATCAAATGAGTCTGGAAAGACGCCGGGCACAGATCTGCGTGAAGGTGTTCCAACACTCGTCACTCTATTTATCTTGGAATCAAACGATCCTGCGGATGCTGAGCTAAAAGAGATTTTGGCAAAACCAATTACCGATGAAGCCGTTGTCGCAGAAACCTTAAAGAAGTTGCGTACTCACCCAGCATTGAAAAAGTCTCGAGATTTGCTCCATGAATATGCTGCAAAAGCAGAGGAAGAAATTACAGGGCTACCTGATATTGCAGCAAAGCGTGCTCTAGTCGAGCTCTGCCAAACTATTATCACTCGTACTTCCTGACTTCACTAGATCCATACCAAGTGCTAACAGAGCAACCCAGACGATAAAGAATCAATCCAGCGCGCAGTTGTCATGACCTCATGGCGCACTAAAACTCCAATAAGAAATTGGACTGTGGGTGTTATATATTGCAAAAGCCCAATAACTGTATATGGCAATTTATTAGCTGAACTGTTAAACATTAGTAATGGGATTGCTGTAACAACTCCAGCTAGAATAAGCAAGGAAGTTAGCCCTGCATGATGACCAAATTGTCCTGTTCCCTTATTCCCAAGCCATATTAAATATCCTCCATATGGCAAGAGGGATAAGAATGTTTCAATCGCAAGCCCTTGCAGAGCCTCAAGTCCTAATTGTTTTTTAATTAATCCATAACTACCCCATGATGTTGCTAGTGCCAGTGCAATCCAAGGTGGGCGGCCATAATCAACTGTTAATACGATGACACCAATTGAGGCAATTCCCACTGATACCCATTGCAATTTATGCATCTTCTCTTTAAGGAGAAGCACACCGAAAGCAATAATAATTAAGGGATTGATGTAGTAGCCAAGTGCACACTCAACAACATGTCCGTGGTTTACACCCCAGATATAAACGAGCCAATTCACTGAAATTAAGCAGGTGGAAAGAAAAAGCCGCAGGACTATTCGTGGCACACGAATGAGTGCAAGAGTAGAACGCAGTTTATGAGAGTAGATAAGTGCTACAACACAAACAACAAAAGTCCAGACAGCACGATGGGCAACAATTTCAATCGAGTTTGCTGGCTCAAGCAGAGGCCAATACAAAGGGAAGAGACCCCAAAAAAGATATGCTCCTACACCTAGCGATAAACCTAATCGGTAATTTTTCACAAAATGTCTATCGGTAATTCGTAAACTGGACTGAAAACTCCCATGGGTGGTTTTTCACAAGTGCTATTGCTGTTTGTAGGTCATCGCGACTCTTGCTGCTTACACGGAGCTCTTCACCTTGAATTTGAGTTTTGATCGCTTTAGGACCTTCATCTCGAATGAGTTTGGCAATTTTCTTTGCATTTTCAGTCGTGATTCCCTCTTTTAAGGAGCAAGTAATTTTATAGACCTTGCCGCTTAATTGTGGCTCTGAGGCATCTAAGTGCTTAAGAGATACTCCACGTTTAATAAGTTTGTCCTTGAAGACGTCAAGAGCAGATTTAGCTTTCTCTTCTGAGTCTGCCTCAATATTGAACTTCTCACCTGATTTTTCAATCTTTGTTCCAGTATTTTTAAAATCAAAGCGAGTTGAAATTTCACGATCACATTGGTTAAAGGCGTTATCTACTTCCATATGATCAACTTTTGAGACAATATCAAAACTTGAATCAGCCATTATTCGCCTCCTGCTTTTTGATCGCCGTTCTAGATAAAAGGATATGACCAACGAAGCCTATGGCTAATGCAAGGATGATTCCAACGTTCGCACTTGACCAGCTCCCACTCTTACCGCCTATGAGCCCCATGAAGTAGCCCTGCCACGATAACCACCCAGCAAAAGTATTTGTGACAAAACCCCATCCGACAACTGTTCCAAAGATAACAAGCCCAATTGAACGGTAGTTCCAGACACCATAGCGTCCCGTAGTACTAAAGAGGTCTTTCTCTGAGTAATCAGATTTTCGCATAAGGATGTCTGCAACAAATATTGTTGACCACACCGCGATTGGGACACCAAGAGTGATGAGGAATCCTTGAAATGGTCCAATGAAATTCGGCGCAATCCACACTATATAAATAGTCCCTAGTGCCATGATCGTTGCATCAATTGATGCCGCAACGTGGCGCTTCACGGGAAGACCAATAGAAACCAAGGTAATTCCTGAAGAATAGAGATCTAAGATCGCTCCACCTATAAGGCCGAGTACTGCAACAATCACAAAAGGAATCAAGTACCACGTTGGAAGTAATGTAGTAAGCGCCCCAATAGGATCATTTGCAATCGCTGTATTTAATCCCTTAGAGCTGGCCGCAAGTGATGCACCATAAATAACCAAAATAATAGGAACAATCGAAGCCCCAAATACTGTCCAGCTAATTACATGCTTACTTGATGTGCTACGGGGCAGATACCTTGAATAATCAGCTGCAGAATTAACCCAACCAAGACCAATTCCTGTTATTCCAAAGATCATTGCTCCGATAAAACCTTGGAAGCTGCCAGAGTGAATACTGTTAACTGAGTGCCAGTTAATTTTGCTCACCGTGAGCGCGATATAGCCAACAGTAAGTACCAGCGTGGCAATTGTGAGCCACTTTTGAATTTTCATGATGGTGTGGAAACCAAGTACACCGCCAAAGACAACTAAGCCTGCGGACACAAGGAATCCCAATATTCCAGCAAGATTATGATTGATATGACCTAGACGAGCAAAGACAGTTTGTGTAGCAAGTGTTGCTAGTGCAACTAGAACTGTCTCCCAGCCAACAAATATTAAGTAGGAAAGAAACCCAGGCACAATATTTCCCTTAACGCCAAAGGCTGCCCTTGAAAGTGTCATAGTCGGTGCGTTAGAGCGCTTACCTGCAATTGAACTTATTCCAACTAAGACAAATGAACCTGCAGTTCCAACTACGGCAGCAAAAGTTGCTTGCCAGAAGGAGATTCCAAAACCAAGAAAAAAAGAACCATACGAGAGTGCTAGCAGAGAAACGTTTCCGGCAGCCCAAGGCCAAAAAAGTGAGCGCGCGGTACCTTTGCGTTCACGCTCAGTAATGAAATTAGTACCGTTAAGTTCAAGAGAATTCAGAATATTCACGGCAGAACTGTATTCCACGGCACCACTTTTCACAGGAAAGGCGGCCATAATTGATCTATGAGTGATAAAGATGATCGTAAAGAAATAGTCCGCCTACAAGAAGCAACCAACACTTCTGTGGTTGCCTTTGTATTAAGTTTGTTTATGCCACCTGTTGGTCTTGGTCTTGGAATTAAAGCAAATAGAGAGATTAAAGAGTCACATCAAAGCCTGACAGGCAGTGCATTTGCTGTTGCAGCAATATGGATTGGCTCAATTGGTACTGCTATTTGGGCTGGCTTCATTGCACTTATCGTTCTTTCCTCTATAGGTGCAGGACATGGTGGGTGGGGTGAACACAATATGTTTGGTAGCCATGGGTTTGGAAATCATTCTTTTAATCCGCAAGATGACTCTGGAATGGGAAGAGGATGGATGGGTGGACCTAGTGGATCAAATCCCCAGACCCCTCCAACACCAAGTAATAATGGCTAACTAGCTAGCTCTGCTTCTAGTTCTGCAATCACACCACGTAAAAATTCGACGCTTGCTTTTGCATCAGCCATAGGGCCTTGGTTTACCCCGGGCTCTGCGGTGATTACATTGTCTTGTTCTAAGACAAACCAACCGGTGTAACCGGATTTAATTAAACTGCGAACGATTGCACGAATATCTACATCACCTTGTCCAAGTGGCCTGTACATACCTTGAACGACTGCGTCGTAGTAACTCAATTCATTATTTTGCACTTTCTTAGCCCACGAAAGATCAACATCCTTAAGATGTGAATGCGCGATACGGCCTGCATGGTTTTGTGCGAATGCCACGGGGTCGGTGCCGCCAATAATCATATGACCTGTATCTAAGCAAAAAGGAATTGTTGATCCTGCTACTACGCGCATGACGTGATCTTGTGTTTCAATCATTGTGCCAACATGTGGGTGCAGCACTGCTTTTACTCCAACTTCAGCAGCAATTTGTTGTAATCGATTGAGATTATTAAAAAGTATCTGCCAATCATCATCTGTCAGAACAGGTAACTTTGCGTCATACCCATCGATACCAGAATTTGCAGCAAGCACGAGGACTTTTGCTCCTGCTGCTTTATAGCTCTCAAGTTCTTTCTTCACTGCTGGAACTGGATCGTGATCAGCGCGGTGAAGAACTACAGGGACAAATCCACCAACAGCGATCATGTTATGTTCTTTAAGGATTGATGCTTTTAGTTCGGGTTGCATAGGTAAAAAGCCATCAGGACCGAATTCTGTAGCACCTAAACCAAGTTCACTCATTTCGCGGAGTACTCGTGAAGGTTCCATTTGGTGCCCCCAATTTGGAACTTCACATACGCCCCATGAAATTGGAGCGCCAGCGATATTGATCTTTAAAGTTCCCACTTATTTCCCCTTAGTTTCACCTATGTATGGTTTCTGTAATTTTTTCTTTGCTTCATAGCCGATACGCGCTTTCTGGGTACTTTCAAGGGTTGAAACTTCTGCAATAGGAACATCCCACCAAGAATCATTTCCCGGAGAGTATAGAAGTGGGTCACTATTGATGTGGATCAACGTCGAAACTTTTGATGATTTCGCTTTTTTAACAGCAGCAGCCAAATCAGTGATTGAATTCTTCGTCGGTTCGATACGAATGACATCAATTCCTAAACTCTCAGCATTTGTTGCCAGGTCAATGGGAAGTGTTTTTTCTCCGTCAAAATTGTTTTTATCAGCATCTCTAAAACGGTATTTTGTTCCGTAGCGAGCAGATCCAACATCTTCGCTCAGGTGACCAATCGAGGCGTAACCATGATTTTGAATAAGAACGATGATGACTTTTAAGCCCTCTGCTACTGCAGAGACAATTTCAGTGTGCATCATTAAATAGGAACCATCTCCCACCATGACAATCGCGTCACGATCAGGCGCTGCTCTACGAACGCCAATGCCGCCAGCAATTTCATATCCCATGCATGAATACCCGTATTCAACGTGATAGCCAAGGGGATCGCGCACTCTCCATAACTTATGGAGGTCCCCAGGCAGCGAACCGGCAGCACAGATCAAGACATCTCTAGGATCTGTTGCCCCTTGAACCGCTCCAATAATTTCTGCTTGCCCAGGAAGCTCTAAGTGCGATGGCTTAAATGCATCGTCAACCGTCTTATGCCACTGGGCATTTACCTGTGTAATTTCAGATTCATACGCACTCTCAATGCGGTAGTTTCCAATAACGGTAAGCAATTCTTCAAGAGTAATTTTTGCATCAGCTACAACTGGAAGTGATGAACCATGCTTAAAAGCATCAAATGAAGCCACATTTATATTGATAAAGCGAACACTTGGATTCTGAAACGCTGTTCTACTTGCAGTTGTGAAATCACTATAACGAGTCCCAATGCCGATGATGAGATCAGCTTCTCTAGCAATTTTATTAGCAGCTAGTGTTCCTGTTGCCCCAACTGCGCCTAAATACTGTGGATGATCCCAATTCAATGAACCAACTCCACCTTGTGACGCTCCTACTGGAATTTTTGTTGCTTCCACAAACTTTGCAAGTACTTCGTGGGCGTTTGCATAGATTACTCCGCCGCCTGCAATAATCATTGGGCGTTTAGAATTNCGAAGTTGTTCAATNATTTCTTTTGTTANGCCAATATCTGGACGAGGTCTACGAATTCGCCATTCACGAACTGCCAGGAATTCTGCAGGGACATCAATAGTTTCTGCCTGCACATCTTCAGGAAGAGAGATTGTGACCGCACCTGTTTCTACTGGGTCAGTGAGAACTCGCATAGCGCCAAGAGCCGCAGAAAAAAGCTGCTCTGGTCTATGGACGCGATCAAAAAAGCGAGAGAGTGGCTTAAACGCATCATTCACTGAAAGTGATGCATCACTTGGAATTTCAAGTTGTTGAAGCACTGGATCTGCAACACGCGTGGCAAATGTATCTGAAGGTAAGAGTAAAACTGGGAGTCTGTTAATCGTCGCAAGTGCTGCGCCAGTCAACATATTTGAAGCGCCTGGTCCAACAGATGCCGTACAAGCAAATGTTGAAAGTCTTCGTGCGATTCTAGAATATGCAACAGATTCGTGAACCATTGCTTGTTCATTTCGTGCTTGGTGATATGGCATTAAATTTGGTTGTGAAACAGAGAATTGTTTAAGCGCTTGGCCCACGCCTGCGACATTTCCATGTCCAAAAATGCCAAAGGTTCCGACAATTGTTCGCTGGCGAATGTTTCCATCAACCGTATATTGATTAGCTAAGAACTCAACAAGCGCTTGGCCAACAGTCATCTTCCTAGAGGTCATGTTCAATCCTTACATTAACTCGCGTTATAGGGAAGGCGAGGATCTGGTTTTTGAGTTTTCCAAGACTCACGTATCCACACTTCATCTGGATGATCGGTCACATTCCAGTCACGGGTCGGGTCTGGGCCTGCCATTACATTCAGGAAGTAAAGATCTCCCGTAGGAGCCGCCATCGCTGGCCCGTGCCAACCAAATGGAACAANNACAACATCGCCAGAGCGCACTTCTGTTAGCAGNTCATANTCACGCTCATCGGCAGAAAATCCNCGAAAGTATCCTTTTGATTCACTTTCGAAATAATAAATCTCTTCTAAATTCGATTCTTTTCCAGGGACATATGTATCGTGTTTATGGCAAGGAACACCTGACCAGTTTCCTGCAGGGACAACAACTTCCACAACAATAAAGCGATCAGCCTGCAAGTTATCTGGCATTCCAAAGTTATGGATTTCACGTGTACTTGCCCCAGCACCACGAATGGCAACAGGAACATCACTAGCCTTAATAAATTTAACAGGGAAAGAATTTTTTGCTGGCGCTTCAGCAACAGCTACTTTCACATCCCCTGTAATTGTGATCTTTGTATTAATAGGTAGGTACAAATGATCAGTTGTCCCACGGAAGACAGAAGTCCTACCCTGCATTTTTTGTATAGCAGGAACTTGTCCCGCTACCTCATAGGAAACTTCAAAAGAAGACCCAGAGATTGCAAAGATTAAGCGTTCCCTATTGTCGGCGGGTATTTCAAGTCGTGAATTTTTGAGTTCTGCTACACGTAGCCCCGTGTGTTTCCATCCAGGGATACTTTCATCTATTACAACGCTCCATGAAGAAGATGCGAGCTGGCCCTTTGGATAAAACCATTTCATATTCGTAAATTAATTCTGTGGGAAACCGAGGTTAATGCCACCATGGCTTGGATCTAACCAGCGGCTTGTAATCGCTTTGCCACGTGTAAAGAAATGCACTCCTTCAACTCCATGAGCTTTAGTATCGCCGAAAAGTGAGTTCTTCCAGCCTCCAAATGAATAATAAGCAACAGGGACTGGAATCGGAACATTAATCCCGATCATTCCAACTTCAACTTCATTTTGGAACCTGCGTGCGGCCCCGCCATCATTTGTGAAAATTGCCGTGCCATTTCCAAATGCTCCTGTATTAATAAGAGAGACACCCTCTTCATAACTTTTTACTCGAACAATAGAAAGCACTGGGCCAAATATCTCTTCTGTATAAACCTTTGAAGTGGTTGGAACTTTATCGATCAAAGTTGGTCCGAGCCAGAATCCAGCAGCGTCCCCATCAACTGAAATGCCACGACCATCAACGAGCACTTTTGCGCCGTCCTTTTCAGCAATTTCAATATAGCCAGCGACTTTGTCACGGTGCTCTTTGGTAACAAGAGGGCCCATATCGCAATTACGGCGGCCATCACCGATTTTTAAAGTTTTCATTCTTGAAATAACTTTTTCTATGAGTGCGTCAGCAACTGGCTCAACTGCGACAACTACAGAAATTGCCATACAACGCTCACCAGCACTGCCAAAACCTGCATTGATCGCAGAATCTGCAACTAAATCAAGATCAGCATCTGGCAAAACGAGCATGTGATTTTTTGCTCCACCTAGCGCTTGTACACGCTTGCCGTATTTTGCTCCTGTTTCGTAAATATATTTTGCAATCGGGGTTGATCCCACAAAAGAAATTGCAGCAACATCCGGGCTAGTGAGTAGACCATCAACTGCTTCTTTGTCACCGTTAAGGACAGTGAAAACACCATCTGGAAGTCCTGCTTCCTTAAGAAGCTTTGCCACCCAAAGCGCTGCGGTTGGATCTTTCTCTGAAGGTTTAAGAATTACACAGTTACCAGCAGCCAATGCAATTGGATAGAACCACATCGGAACCATTGCTGGAAAGTTAAAAGGACTGATGACGCCAACGACACCAAGTGCTTGTCTTGTTGAGTAAACATCAACGTTGGTTGATGCATTTTCTGAATAGAAACCTTTCAGCAAGTGGGGGATACCACAAGCAAATTCAACAACTTCTTGACCACGGGATATTTCACCAAGTGCATCGGATAATACTTTTCCATGTTCACTTGTGATGATTTCAGCAAGCTCAGGTTTACGCGCATTAAGTAACTCACGGAAATTAAAAAGAATTGACTGTCTGCGGGCGATCGACATATCGCGCCATGCAGGAAATGCTTTTTTAGCAGAAGATATCGCTGTCTGAATTTCAGCAGAGTTTGCTAAGGCTACTTCTTTGGTTTGTACACCTAGAGCAGGATCATAAACAGGAGATGTACGCCCTGACTTACTTGTGTATTCAGCACCATCGATCCAATGTTGAACAATCGGTAAATTAGCCATCATGCTCCTTTTATTTCCTATGAACTAACTTAGCGGTAGTGTCAATGCTTTGACCAGATCTACATCTGTCACAGCTCACACTTAAGCCCTTACTTTCCACCATACTTTTCTTTAAGAATGGTGTTTACCTCAGCGGTAGTTGGCATTGCTGTTGAACACTCCAAGCGCGTAGCAACGATTGCACCAGCAATATTTGCAAAGCGCAGCATCTCTTCCAGGCTTAAACCATTGAGAAGTCCGTAGCAAAGCGCTCCACCAAAACCATCACCAGCACCAAGTCCATTAAGAACTTCTACTTGGTGGGGAGCAACTTCAACCATCTCGTCACGAGTTTTCGCCATGACACCTTTTGGGCCTTGCTTAACAATTGCTAATTCAACTCCGCGCTCAAGGAGTGCATCTGCTGCGCGCTCAGGAATACTCTCACCAACTGCAACCTCACATTCTTCTTTATTTCCAACTGCGACAGTGACATATTGCAATGCTTGAGCAATCTGTTCAGTAGCTTGGGCTGGATTTTCCCAAAACATTGGACGGTAATCTAAATCTAAAACTGTATGTTTTTTCTTGCCCCGTGCTTTCCAAGCAGCAAAGTGCGCACTGCGGCTCGGTTCGTCAGATAGACCAGTAACAGTTGACCAGTAAATTTTTGCATCAGAAATTGCCGCAAGATCGAGTTCATCTACATTAATGACAAGGTCAGGTGCTTTTGGTTTGCGGTAGAAATAAAGTGGAAAATTATCAGGTGGGAAGATTTCACAGAAAACTACTGGAGTGAGAAGTTCAGGGACTGATGAGACAAAGCGGTCATCTACCCCCAGGCGCTTGAGCTCTTTGTGGATGTATTTTCCAAAAGGATCTTCACCTGTTCTGGTGATAATCGCTGACTTGAGTCCATGCCGTGCTGCAGCGATTGAAACATTTGTTGCACTACCACCAAGGAATTTTTGGAATGTCTGCACATCTTCAAGGCCAAGACCATATTGCAGAGGATAAATGTCAACACTTGTTCGCCCAATTGCAATTAGGTCATAAGTGTTAGATGACATTACTAATTATTCGGTGCCAAGTTGCCATGCTCTAACGCCGCCAGTGATTCCAGCAGAGTTTGGAACGATAACCACATCATCACCCATACGTTCAATATCAATTGGTTTAATGCAACGTGAATTGCCACCGCCAATGTAAACACGATCCCATAGAAATACTGGACGAAATTCCTCAATCATTGTTCGAATGCGCCGTGACCAGAAAGTATTTCCTAGTCGCCTGCGCTCATGCTCACCAATCCACATGTCATATGTAGTGGAGCGTCGAACGATGGAATGTGAAAATTCAATATGTGACGCGAGTTTGCCACCATCAAAAATAGAACTACCAAGTCCAGTGCCGAGTGTGAAGACAACTTCATAACCAGAACCAGAGACAACGCCAGCGCCGTGAACTTCTGAGTCATTGAGAACTAGTGCCGGTTGGTTAAATTTCTTTTCAACGGCGGTCTTCATATCAAATCCTTGCCACGCTGCTTTTAACTCTGGATCTGGTTTTGTGCGGGGCCCTTTGACGTTGATGTAATGAGGTGTTGCAACTACGACACCATGTCTGATCATTCCTGGAATACCAATCGTAATTCGATTGCTCTTTGGAAGTCTTTCAGCTATCTCTTCAAATACTTCAAGAAGTCGCTGCGGTGAAAGTGGATAAGGAGTTGGAACAACTATTGGTTGCGCGTGCATTGTTCCTTGGTCATCAAGGACGGAAGCTTTTATGCCAAGGCCTCCGCAATCGATGCAAAGGGTCATGTTCTCCATGTGCTAAATCTACGGGTCATTATGGGAAAGAGAAAATCTCCCTCTTGTCTGCTACTTCCAGCGGGGCTTTATAACCTCTAATGCCACACCTGCAAATTCAGCGGCTCCCATAGCCCCTGGTTCCGCTTTATCGGCAATGGTGAATGTCCCATATTCTTTTTCTTTTGCTACTTTCACCATCGGGTTATGTATCCACCCACCACCAATAACTACGTTGTGATACTTACCAACTTCTTGGGAAATTGCATTCAATGTGTTGTCATAAAGTTCTGTGAGATCTTCAACGGCTGCGCGCCACAGATGTGCTGGTGTTAAACCATCGGTGACACCTGTGATGTTGAGTCTGGGATATGAACCATCAACTTTAACTTCATGGCGGCTGCGATCCACTTGAGTTGCAGCGGTGCCAAGGGCGCTTCTGGCTTCTATGGTTGTCGCGCCAAGCATTGTGCTCATACGTTCAAGTGAAATACCAGTTGGAAGTCCTGCAAGAATCATCTGGTGATCAGGTATGACAGTCCAACCAACGTTGACACCATGTTTTGCTAAACGTGACATAGATTCTTTAGAAACGATTCCTTTATATGTTCTCACAATTGCTTCTGCTGTTCCCATAGAGTCAAACAGTGCGCCATCTTCAATCGCACCCAAATAATAAGCGGCAGTCTGATGATCATGTCCTGCGATTGTGAGTACAGCGCCACGAAGATTTGCCGGCGCCGAATCATTTGCTCGGCCAATAACTTCACCAGCACCAACTAAACGGGCCAAGAAGTCAGGCCCACCTCCTACTAAATCGACAGATTCCTTCCATGGCGCCTTTGCTGCAATATCTAGCAATCCTGTTCTGCTCACTATTGATAGTTCATTAGTGAGATCTGCGCCAAGGGTGAACATGATGTATTCAGGAGCGCCAACGAAGTATTTTGCTTTCTTTGCCTGGGGAAAGTTCTGTTGTTGCCACAATATTTTTGCCACACTCACAACTGAGGTAATTTGAGCAGCGACAGTACTTTCAAAGTTCTCTTTGCCGATAACGCTCTGAATAGTCTCTAAATCTCCACGAGGATCGTGCCATGCAAATCCATGAACAAGTGGCTTACGGTCAGCATCTAGAAGCGCACCACATTCAGCAATTCCTGTAATACCTATTGCGACTGCTTGGCCGCCAGCTTTACTAACAGCATCTGATGCGATCTTTATAGTTGTCTGTGCGAGCAGATCCATATCAATATCTGAAAGGTTATTGTCATGAACCCACGGAGTGGGAATAGAAGCCTCTGCAAGTAAATTGAGTTTGAGGTCAGTAACAACTGCTTTAATGCGAGTTGTTCCTACATCAATTCCAACCAGTACATCAAGCAAGTTCTAATCCCCTTTATATGGCCAGGCTTGCAAATTGCGCAGCAGGTGGCCGACTTACGATTCCACTTGCGCCATTGAGAGTCCAGTTGCCGTTTGCGTGTGGGATAACGATTGCGTCGCCCTTAGTAACGTCCATCTTTTCGGCATTATCAAATGTGAGTGAACCTGAACCATCTAGAACAAGAAGAATGCCAAAACCAGCTTCAATTTTACTTGCCTTACCGGTTAAGTAATCTGCGCGGAAATATGGGTTAGCTGCTTGTGTGAAGACTGCAGCATCAGATTGACCAAAGAGCCGTTGAGGTGTGACAAGTTTATGCGCTTCTTCTTTTTCAATCGGTGTATAGCGAAGGGCGTCAAGGACTGTGTCAAAACCTAAACCGAGATGTCCATCTTTTACGCCATCAACAGCAAAGTCATTCCACTCAAGGAGTGCTGACATATCTGTCGGTTCTTGCAACTCTAAAACAAATATCCCGGCGCCAATGGCATGTGGCACACCGGCTGGTACCAAGATTGCATCTCCTGGTTTTGCAGGGAACTTTTGCAGTGAAGCAAGGAGTCCATCTGAATCTCTTGCGTCAACCATCGCTGCTACTTCTTTTTTAGTTTTTAATTCGCTAAAACCTAAACCAACATAAGCATCTGACGGTGCTTCTAAAATAATCCACGCTTCAGTCTTACCGTGCTTAAGTGAAAGATGTTCCTTAGCGAATTTACGATTGGGATGGTAATGAACAGGAAGTCGTTGATCTGGATCTAAGAGTTTGACGAGAAGTTCTGTACTAACGCCGTATGTCGCAAGGTGCTCGCTACCTAACCATTGTTCTGGGTTTGCCTTCAGAGCATCGATCAGCAACTCACCTGTTGGAAGAGTTGATAGACCAGTACGAGGTTCACCAAATCTGGTTGTTATCGAACCAATCCACTCTTCTGGCCGCATTGGCCCCCCTGGTCCATGACGCAGGGCACCAATTCGGTTTCCGCCTTTATAGAAATGGTCGAATTGATTTGAGGGCAGTTTGTATGCGGGCATGTGCCAACTATACGTTGCCCGCTGGAATAGGAATAGACTTCTGCAATAACTCATAGAGAGAAAGAGAAGCCCCATGTCAGATGCATCGATTCGCCTATCGCGTTTATTTAACAAAGGCCGATGCCTAGATATTGCAGTGGACCATGGCTTTTTTGGTGAAGGTTCATTCCTTGCAGGTATTGAGGATATGCAGGCTGCGGTGAAAACTTTGGTCGCTGCCGCCCCTGACGCTATTCAGCTCACCATCGGACAAGCAAGGCTCTTGCAAGGGATTGATCAAAAAAATCGACCAAGTCTTGTTTTGCGCACAGATGTAGCCAATGTATATGGCAAGCAACTCCCAGATCACATGTTTAGCATTTCAATCGATGATCCAGTGCTCACTGCAGTTCGTCTGGACGCTGCAATTGTTGTTGTGAACCTTCTTGACCTTCCATCACGGCCAGAGATGCGCGAAGCTTGCATACGAAACATTGTTGCTCTTCGGGCGCAGTGTGATCACTATGGAATGCCTCTTATGGTCGAGCCTCTTGTTATGAAGGAAGTAAACGGCGGTGGCTATGCTTCTGATGGAAATCTGGAGAAAGTTGTGCCACTTGTTCGCCAAGCAGTTGAGCTAGGGGCAGATGTGATTAAAGCTGATCCAACAGATGATCCTAAAGATTATGTTCACGTGATTAAGACAGCAGGAAGGATTCCCGTCCTAGTTCGTGGTGGTGGCCGTGTTGCCGATAAGGAACTTTTGGAGAGAACATTTGAGGTATTACAGATGGGCGCTGCCGGCATTGTCTATGGCCGCAACATCATTCAACATGCAACACCTGCAAAGATGACTCGTGCGCTTATGGCGATGCTTCATGAGGGCGCTAATGTCGACGCTGCGCTCGCTATCTTGAAGTAGTAATAAATATGAGTAATCAAGTAAGTGTAAAAGTAGGCATCATCGGTGGCGGACTTATGGGTAAAGAACTCGTCGCTGCAACTCGGCGTTGGGATGCACTCGTTGATCACCCTGTACGCCCAGAAGTAGTTGCTGTTGCTGATCCATCTCCTGATGTTCAAGGGTGGTTTAAAAACGCAAACATCCCACATATTTATAACGACTATAAAGAATTGCTTGCTAACCCTGAAATCGATGTTGTTTATATAGCAGTTCCTCATAACCTCCACGAAGAGATTTATCTGGCAGCGGTTGCTGCTGGTAAGGATTTCTTAGGGGAGAAGCCATTTGGAATTGATCTTGCGGCCTCTGAGCGAATTGTTACAGCAGTCAAAGCTAGTAAAAGCTTTGTTCGCGTATCAAGTGAGATGCCTTTTTATCCAGGAGCTCAAGCTGCAATTAACTTTGTAAAATCAGGAGCACTTGGTGAGATTGTTGAAGTCAGATCAGGCTTCTTGCATTCATCTGATTTAGATACAAGCAAGCCAATAAATTGGAAGCGCCAAGTGAAATTCTGCGGTGAGATTGGCGTAATGGGCGATCTTGGTATGCATGTTGCACATGTTCCATTGCGCTTAGGGCTTAATCCCAAGAAGGTGTATTCACTCCTTGATGACATTGTAAAAATCCGTAAAGACAGTAAAGGCAATGACGTAGCTTGTGACACGTTTGATAACGCAGTGCTAGCTATTAAAGGGGCAACAGGTTCTGATAATCGCCAATTCCCAATGATTTGGGAGATGAAGAGAATTGCTCCAGGTGAGAGCAATACTTGGTTCTTTAACGCAATGGGTATGAAAGGCGGAGTAAGTTTTTCAACTCGGACTCCTGCTACTTATAAGCGTTTTTCGTATTCCAATGGTGAGCAAGTCTGGAGTGAACTACAACCCGGGCACAAAACAAATTGGCCGGTCATTACTGGGGGCATATTTGAATTTGGTTTCCCTGATTCGTTGTTGCAGATGTGGGCTGCCTACTTTGCTGAACGTGAAGGAAAGCTTGGAGATAAATTTGGCTGCGCAACAGTAGATGAAGTACTCATGTCACACAGAGTTTTTGCTGCTGCCATGCAATCCCATGCTTCTCACGGTGAAGCAGTTTTGAATTAATTCACTATGACTGTTTACGTTCTAGGAAGCCTCAATATTGATCTGGTCTCCACTGTTGAGCGAATGCCAAATCCTGGAGAAACAGTAAGTGGAACATCATTTAAAACATATATTGGTGGCAAAGGTCTTAATCAGGCAGTTGGTTGCTCACGCGCCGGGGCAAAGGTAGTAATGCTTGGCGCAGTTGGAGATGATGGTTATGGAAAAGAACTCATGGATGCACTTGCTGCAGATAGCATTTCAGATAAATACATTTCGCATAAAAAAGGCGCAAGCGGTGTGGCAGTGATTGAAACTGATGTGACTGGTCAAAACCGCATTGTCGTCATTCCTGGAGCAAATGGACAATTAACCCCAGCAGATATTCCAGATGAGGTTTTTAAAGACAGCAGTGCAAAATATTTAATCGCTCAATTAGAAACACCGATCACAACAGTTATTGATGTCTTTAATCGTGCAAAGAAAGCTGGTTTCACAACAGCACTTAATCCAGCGCCTGCCCAAAAACTTTCTCCAGAATTACTATCATGTGTAGATCTCATAACACCTAACCAATTTGAAGCTGAGTTGCTCACCGGAATAAAAGTGACAGATCACCAGTCAGCAGTCAAAGCGGGTCAGGCACTTGTTGCCCAAGGCGTTAAGCAAGTGATCGTGACTTTGGGTGAAGATGGCGCAATGTTCATCTCTAATGATGAGCAATTCCATCAACCAGCTTTTACTGTCAAAGTTGTTGATACAACTGGGGCAGGGGATACTTTTTGCGGTGGACTTATTGCCAAACTTTCAGAAGGCTTGAATATGAAAGATGCGATTCGGTATGCAGCCGCAGCAGCGGGTTTAAGTACAACAAAGGCTGGCGCCGTACCTTCTATTCCCACATCAGCTGAAGTAGAGCAGNTATTAAATAAGTAACTCTTGAATTTTATCTTCAGAAGGAATTCTGGGCTGCCCATGTGGAAGTTGAACGACAACTGCNGCAGCAGCAGTCGCGTATTTGATTGATTCNNGGATTGATTTACCGTGGTACCTGGCAACGGCGTATGCACCGTGAAAGACATCTCCTGTGCCATTTGTATCTACAGTATTTACTTTAAATGCAGGCTGATGTTCTAGAACGCAATTTTTATCGGTAACAAAATATGACCCATTGGCACCATCGGTGAGTACAACAGCAGTTCTATGCTGATTCCAGAGGTGCTTCATGATCCGTTCTACATTGCTGTGATCTGCAAGAAATGCGCCGTAGTGAAGAGGGATTACCAATTCTGGAGCGATGTCAATCATTTCCTTATATTGGTCTGCATTTATACCTTCACGTTCTGCATCAACTATTGCGGGTATGCCAAGTGAAATTGCTTGCTTTAATACTTCAAGTGTCCCTGGCGGAGCCGTATACGAGTCAATTAAAAGTAACTTTGTATGAGCGAGAGCCTCTTCCACATGCTTCTTACTAGGCAAACCTAAGTGCTTAAGTGAGAAATCATCATAAGCGATAAACCTCTCACCATTATTGAGTATGAAGACAGTTGCGATAGCAGGATAAGAGTTCTCTTTAAAATCTACATATTGAGTAGAGATACCGGACTTTTTTAGATCATCAAGAGCAATGACCCATTCTGGCTTATCGCTCATAGTAGTTAAATAAGCAGTGGGCACATGAAGCGCTGAGACTGTAGCCAAGGCATTTCTGACATTTCCGCCAAACCGAAACTCTTCTTTTGTAATCTTTCCTTTACCGTCTTCCCACAATGAATTTGTGTAGAGAACACGGTCGTATGCCATGCAACCGATGCCAGTGATCATTAGGAATTAAAGATTTGCTTTTTTAAGAGCTTCATCCGGAGATAAACCTTCATGGATAACCGCATGGTAAGCAGCCGACGCACTTTTTGGATTATCTGAACCCCAAACATTGCGCCCCACTACGGCGCCGCGTGCTCCTGCTTTGATCGCGCTTTGAGTATTTACTAACGCGTCTCTAAATGTTGGCTCTTTTGGTCCACCTGCAATAACAATTGGCGCAGGACAACTATCGACTATTTGTTTAAATGCAGCGGCATCTCCTGGATAGCCAACTTTTATAACGTCAACGCCGGTCTCAATTCCACAACGCACAGCCCATGCAATTTCTTCAGGAGTAAAGACGATCTTCACACCTTCGGTGTAATCGCGAGGATAAATATGAGCAACTATTGGCATTTCATATTCATGTGACTCACGCACAGAATCAGATAGCCATTTTAGGTATTTACCTTCAGATGGTCCTCTTACAGGAATAGCAACTGCTAGAGCATCTGCTCCCATTCTTACAGCATCAATCGGGCGAGATAGAAGTTCACTCACACGATCATCTGGTGTAAAACTTGCTGCTTGGATTATGAGAGCAGCTTTATTAGCGTGCTTAAGCCAAAGGTTTTTTGCAACGCCCGCTGTCATTGTCACCGTATCGGGATGCCCCTCAAGTGTTAATTCAAGTGCTCTGGGAAGATTTGCCAGCCCTCCAGTCATGGCGTTTCCATAGGAGACAAAGTGATCAATTGCTACCCCGAAGAGATTGCCAGAAGGATTTGAAAACAGTTTCGCAATCCGCAGTTCACGGCCGATAGTCAATGGAGCCTCATCTCTAGGAATTAAATATGCCTAAACTATAGTTTCTAGGGCTGCTACTTTCAATAAGTTTTAGAATTCACTAGCCTTTTATGGAGCTAAAAGTTAGGCTAGGTGAATGCTAAAAGTTGGAGTAATAAATAGTGATCTTGCATCACTTCTTGCCAAGTTTCGCCACGTAAACACATTGGCGATAGTGGACGGGCCATTCCCAAGTTATCCAGGGGTTGAATTAGTTGATCTGGCAGTCACGCCAGGCTTTCCCACAATTCCCCAAATTTTGGATCAGATACTTCCTTTATTGGATATCACTGGAATTTATCTTGCAAACGAGTTTTCAGAGAAAGTAGATGCGAAAACCGTTGCCGAATACACCAAACATCACCAAGGTTTACCAACGACTCTGATCCCCCATAGTGAATTTAAGGCAAAAGCTGGGCAGGCCATAGGCATCATTCATACGGGCGATGCTGTCCCGTATAGCAGCGTAATTTTACGCTCAGGCTGAGCTACCTCTTTATAACACCTGTATAACAATTTCCCATTTTGGCTGTTTTTGGCCTCTCCAGCCTTGCCTCGAGCCCAGATCCAAGTAAAGATACNTNCACCCGTCTCTCAGAAAGGGAAGACATGTCAAAACTTATTAAAGGGCGCAAAGTCGCTCTCGTTGCAGTAGTAGGAGCNAGCCTCGCGCTTTCAGCTCTTGCTGTTGCTCCAAGCCAAGCTGCAAAGCAAGTTACTGTTTCTTTGATCACCAAAGATTCAACTAACCCATTCTTCGTAGCTATGCAAGCTGGTGCTAAGAAGAACGCAGCTGCACTTGGCGTAAANATCGTTATNGGTTCAGGAAAGAAAGAAGGCGACGTCGCTGGTCAAGTTGCNTTGATCGAAAATGCTATTGCTAACAAAGAGCANGGTATTTTGATCACACCAACAGCTGAAGGTGTAAACCCTGCAATTCTTAAGGCTCGTAAGGCTGGCCTTTNTGTAATCGCATTGGATACAGCTCCAGTTGCACCAAACATNGTTGACATTACTTATGCAACAGATAACTTCAAGGCNGGTNAACTCATCGGTCAGTACACAGCTTCAAAGCTTGCTGGTAAAGATGCAGTTATCGCCATGCTNGATATTTTCACAGATCAAATCGCATCTGTTGACCTACTTCGCGACCAAGGTTTCCTAAGTGGAATGGGTATCAAAGGAGCAGATCCAAAGATCAACGGTAAAGAGCCTNNAACAGGCAAGTACACCGGCGGTAAGGGTGGCAANTACACAATCGTTGGTCACTACGCTTCACACGGTAACTCACAAGATGGTCAAACATCTGTAGAGCAAGCACTTGCTAAGAACCCAAAAATCAACGTTGTTTACGCACTTAATGAGCCAGCTGGCCTAGGTGGCTATGCAGCTCTTCAAGCTGCAAAGAAGACAGCAATCATCGTTGGTGTTGACGGCGGACGTAACGGCGTACAAGCTGTTAAGGACGGAAAGCTCCAAGCAACATCACA
>JGI24890J29729_1000667_pt1 | contig 19977 bp, 22 predicted proteins | sample FreactcultureFD7_FD_29729 | JGI IMG/M metagenome (IMG submission 29729)
CTTTTTAGAGGTTATTATTTCGAGATTGGTCAGCCTTAAAAAATATAAAAGAGTAGCCTGGACATTCTGCGCTACTTTTTTAATTTTAATCGTATGACCTACGATGAATTTAAAACATCTCTTTCAGAGCCACTTCCTCCCGCATCCTTAAACAGCCTTCTTGTGGCCCTGTGGTACGATGGAAAAAGCGATTGGACCCGCGCTCACAACCTGGCGCAAGAGGTCGATACGAAAGAAGGATCGTGGATACACGCGTATCTTCACCGGAAGGAAGGAGATTCCGGAAACGCTTCTTACTGGTACAGCCGGGCGGGAAAGAAAATGCCTTCGTTTTCACTGGAGCGGGAGTGGGAAGAAATTGTCAGGGCATTACTCTAAGTCATCGGTCAGTTCGTGTTCCCTGGATTTTATTGCCTGTTTTTTCCATTGCTCAAGCTCTTCACGATTCTTTTTTAATTCTTCTTCGGTTGGCGTATAATTGATCAGTGCTTTCAAATCAGGCTGACCGGCATCAACCCAGGCTGTGTACCAAAAATCGCCGATCATTTTTATAGCCCCACGCATTTGGCGTTCAACCATTCCGGCTAAAATTTTATGATAGGCTCCCGAATATTCAGGCGAGTACACTTTAACCGTCTGCCTTCCTTTTGTTTCAAATGAGTACTTTTTTTCACCGAGCTTCTGCGATAATTCTTTCTCCTGAAGCAAAACAGAATCAACTTCGTGATGGGATGACTCGATTGCTTTCCAGGCAGCGAGCTGAGGATTGCTGAGATGTTCGGCCTTGCCGACAAAGAAATCATAATTATCGGAAAACAATTCCGGCAGCCTCGACTCCCAGAAAGCGTGTATGCCTTCTTGTCCTGTAAGCTGACCATTATAGTTTTCGGTGGTATGAAGCGGCACGTGCGCATCGGCGAGATAATGCCCGAGTTCAGCCGATATTTTTAATATTCTGGAAGGATCCTTCACCATGAAAGCGTCTTTCAGTCGCAGGTACATAACCTGTATATGCCACGGCAAAATTCCATAAGCTTTCAAGGTATCTTCTGAATATTCTTTGACGGCATACGACCAATAGCGCGGCATTTTATACAGAGCACTATCACCGAAATGATCCAGATCGATATAGTGGCGGGGAGCTTCTTCCGGCATCGAAAACCGCCTGCGGTCGGGATTAACGGCGGTTTTGGTGATGTACTCTATGTTTTTCTTATAGAAGCCAACCATCTCCGGCGGAAGCGTAAAAACGGCCAGCCGGTTAATGCGTTGATGGGCAAAAAAGCCCCAAAAACCGCTTATGGGGACGATTATAACGACCATCATGACAAAAAGAGGGATTTTTTTCATGGGCTTTAAAGGTAGTTAATCGGTTGAAATTCTCAGATCATTTTTTGCAAATCACATTATAAACTTTACCTTTGCAGTCCTTATTTTAGAAACAGATATGGCAAATCACAAGTCGGCAGAAAAAAGAATCAGGGCAAACGAAACTAAGCGCCTTAGAAATAAGTACCAGCATAAAACCACGCGTACCTACATCAAAAAGCTTAGCACTACCACCGTAAAGGCTGAGGCAGAAACGCTTTTGAAGGAGGTTTCTTCCATGATCGATAAACTGGCCAAGAAAAATATCATCCACTGGAAGAAAGCCGCCAACCAGAAATCAAAATTGACCAAACTCGTTAACAAGCTGGCGTAAGATCAATCACTATCACGCTAGTCAGCAAATATTTAAAATCCCTTTTTGAACAATTCAGAAAGGGATTTCTATTTATAACACAAAATCCAAAAGTATTTTAGATAGATCCTATTCAACTCTTCCTACACTGTTCCATTCGTGACCAGCATGATCTAAGAATAGCTCTCTAAAAACATTTTTTTTATGTAGCGCTTTGATATTCTCCAAATAGAAAGGGTTTAAGAAGGTTTTTAGACATCCTCCTACAATTAACTTTTAACGATTAGCGTTTAACTGTATTTTTAAGGATGGAAAAAGAGACCTCTCCACTCCTCACCATCAAAAACTGGGCTGCCGAGGATCGCCCGCGTGAAAAACTTTTCTTAAAAGGAAAATCAACACTTTCGGATGCCGAATTGCTGGCGATCCTGTTAGGAACCGGAACCCCCACGCTAAGCGCTGTAGACCTGGCTAAAAAAGTTCTGCAAGGCGCCGGCAATAGTCTTCATGAACTTGCCCGGCTTTCGGCGAAAGACCTCATGAAAGTAAAAGGCATCGGCGAAGCCAAAGCCATCACCATTATCGCTGCCCTTGAACTAGGCCGGCGAAGAAAAGATCTGGAGTCTGATGAAAAGCCGAAGATCACTTCCGCGAAAGATGTCTTTGAATACCTGAAATCAGACCTTCTGGATATTCCACACGAAGAATTCTGGATCATCCTCCTTAACCGTGCCAACCGCATTATTAAAAAACAACAAATAAGCCAGGGCGGCGTTTCCGGTACGGTGGCAGATCCAAAGATCATTTTCAAAATTGCACTGGAAGAACTGGCCAGCGGCATTATTCTCGCACACAACCATCCTTCCGGCAATCTTACCGCGAGTCAGGCGGATATGGCTCTCACAAAAAAATTGAAAGAAGCCGGCAAATTACTGGAGATACAAGTACTCGATCATGTTATCATTGCTGGCCAAAAATATTTTAGCTTTGCCGATGAAGCCATCCTGTAAAGCATGAACAAAAAGAAATTCATCTTTATCGTTATACTTGTTTCTGTCCTCGCAGCAACAATTATTACCGAGTTACCGAAACTGCATAGCAAGCCGGCGGCAGTGGTCACCCGTAAGACTGTTATCCACTCCAGGTTAAGTGCCGTTCCGGTACACAATCCTCATCTTCTGAGGCTTATTGATGACTATGAAAAAGAAGTACGGGGACTGATGTTACGTTCACAAACACCCGGTGCTGCGATTGCGATCGTAAAGGATAGCGCGGTTATTTATTTGAAAGGTTGGGGTGTTAAAACAGCCGGCACGCATGATTCGGTCGACACGGAAACTGTTTTCAGGCTTGGTTCCGTTTCAAAATGTTTCGCGCCAATATTGACCGGGCTTTTGGTAGAAGATCACCTGCTTTCGTGGGATGACAAAGTCGTTAAATACCTTCCTGATTTCAATCTTCACTCAAAAGAACAGACCGATCAACTCAGGATCAAACATGTTCTTTCCCATACCACCGGATTACCCTATCATGCTTACACCAACCTGATCGAAGAAGGTACCCCCCTTCCTACCATGCTTTCCAGGCTTCGCGAGATAGACATGATCGGAAATGTCGGCAAAGTTTATAGCTATCAAAATGTCGCCTACAGCTTGATCAGTGAGGTCGTTCATACCGCTTCGGGAAAAAGTTATGAAGAACTCATGACAGAACGGATATTCAAGCCGCTGCACATGGACAATGCTTCCATTAGCTATGCCGACATCATGAAAAATCAGGATGTCGCGTTGCCCCACATGCACACGCGACGCGGGTTAACACCGGCAAAGATCTCTAATACATATTACAACGTGGCTCCGGCCGGCGGTGTGAACGCCAGCATATCCGACATGGCGCAATGGATCGAAGCCATTCTCGGAAACCGGCAAAATCTTATCAATGACAGTGTTTTGAATGTCGTCTTTAGACCGGTAATCCGTGCTCCGTCCAAGAATCATAATTTCAGAAAATGGGTGCATCCTACGGGTTCGTATTATGCGTTGGGATGGCGTGTGCTCTATTTCAAAAACGACACGCTCTATTATCACGGTGGCTATGTGAATGGATACAGAAGTGAATTGGCTATTAGCCGGCGCGACAAGATCGGAATTTGTATTCTGACCAACTGCACAGGAGAATTGGCTGATAACAGCACACCGTACTTCTTCAACTTATACCTGAATCGCCGCGATTCCATTCAGGCATGGGAAGATCGTCATCGCATCGAGAACCTGATAAAATAGCGATCATGAAAAAACAAAACATCCTTATCATTCTGGTTGTCGCAGTAGTCATCATCAGTGTGCTCTATTCTTTTCAGGGGAGTGAAGATCAAAGTTCCTATCTGAATTCCGTACAAAAAGAACGAGAGGATAAAGATCATTTCATGCGCACATCGTCCGAATCCCCTTTTGCAGAAAATAAAACCACGTTCAAGGGGTTAAATTATTTTCCGCCGGATGCGAATTACAAAATCATAGCGACCCTTACACCGGTCAAAGAGAAAAATGTTGTAGTAGTATATACCAACGACGGCGAAGAGCAGCACTTCCTGCCATACGCTTACGCGGATTTCGAACTGAACAAGGTGAAAAATAAATTGTTGGTACTCGAAGTTATGGAGATGGATGAAAACAGAGGCACATTATTCCTGGCCTTTGGCGACGAAACCAGCGCACGCGAAACATACGGCGCAGGACGTTATCTGGATGTACGGAAAGTGCCGGGAAGCAGCACCATTACGCTTGACTTCAACAAAGCGTACAATCCTTATTGCGCCTATAACGATAAATATTCTTGTCCACTCCCGCCAACCGAGAACCTGCTGACCATCGCTATCAAAGCAGGCGAAAAAACCTATCAACAACACGAATAAACAACGGGCCTACTTTAATTTAAAAGAGAGTAGCCGATTCCATATAAACATCTTATTTTTGCTGCTTATGTACGTCCGGATCACACCATCCGGGATCATAGCAGGCTTTATGAAAATATCCTATAACTGGCTAAAAGAATATATTGATATCCCCGAGACCGCTGAAGAGATCGGAAAGGTCATTACGTTCACCGGGCTGGAAGTTGAGAGCATTGAGCAACATGAAACAATAAAGGGAGGCCTGGCAGGATTGGTCGTTGGAGAAATAATAACCTGTGCACGGCATCCAAATGCCGATAAGCTTTCTGTAACAACGGTCGATGTGGGCGGAAAAATAGTGCCGATAGTTTGCAGCGCATCGAATGTCGCGGCCGGACAAAAAGTGATCGTAGCCGTGCCCGGCACCACGGTTCATCCTTCGAACGGAGAACCTTTCACGATTAAGAATGCCAGGATCAGAGGGGAACAATCGGAAGGAATGATCTGCGCAGAAGACGAGATCGGACTGAGCAAAAATCATGATGGCATCATCGTTCTGAAAACCGATCTGCCGAATGGCACACCGGCAGCGCAGTACTACAATATTCACTCAGATCATATTCTAGAGATAGGCCTTACTCCCAATCGCATCGACGCTGCATCACACATCGGCGTTGCACGGGATATTAAAGCCACCAAGAACCGTACGATCCGCTGGCCTTCGGTCGAGAAATTCAGGGTTGACAATACTACATTAAACATCCCGGTCGAGATCGGGAATGCCGATGCCTGCGCACGGTATTCCGCTTTAACCGTATCGAATGTTGAGGTGAAGGAATCACCTGAATGGCTCAAGAACCGATTATTATCCATCGGACAAACACCGATCAACAACATTGTTGATATCACGAATTTTGTTTGCCATGAGATTGGCCAGCCGATGCATGCTTTTGATGCTGCCAGGATCACCGGAAACAAGGTGATTGTAAAGACATTGCCTGCCGGAACCAGGTTTATAACACTCGACAACAAGGAACGCATCCTTCAAAGCAATGATCTCATGATCTGCAACGCAGAAGAAGGCATGTGCATAGCGGGCGTTTTTGGCGGCGTAACGTCAGGCATTTCAGAAAGCACAAAAAATATTTTTTTAGAGAGCGCCTGCTTTTCATCGAACCATGTTCGCAAGACATCACAGCATCATGGCTTAAAAACAGATGCTTCTTTTCGCTTTGAACGCGGAACAGATCCGAACATAACTGTTTATGCCCTGAAGCGGGCTGCTTTATTGATTCAGGAGATCGCCGGCGGACAAATATCATCTGAGGTCATCGACGTGTATCCGGTTATGCTTGAAAATAAACGTATCGAAGTAAAAGATAAAAATGTTAATCGCCTGATCGGGAAAGTCATACCGCGTGAAGAAGTGCTTGGCATTCTGCAAAGACTTGATATTCAAATTGTAAATAAAACGGAAGATCGTTATACCGTTGCTGTTCCAACTTACCGCGTGGATGTAACGCAAGAAGCGGATATAGTAGAAGAAATTCTTCGCATTTACGGTTTCAACAACATTGAACTGAGTAACAGCGCTAAAACAGATTTTCTGGCTGAGTTCCCGGTTAAGGACATCAATGCCTATAAAAGATCGGTCGGTGAATTATTAATTGCCAATGGTTTCTATGAGGTCTGGACGAACTCCCTCACCAATCAGGCTTATCAACAAAAACATAACCTGAAATTTGAAGGTGAGGCCGTTGAGATCTTGAACAAACTCAGCGAAGAACAGGGCATTCTGCGCCAAACAATGCTATTTACCGGATTGGAAGTTTGCGCTTACAATATCAATCGCAAACAAAAAGACCTGAAATTGTTTGAACTGGGAAAGACCTACTTTAAAGAAGCAGGAAAATATAAAGAAGAAGAAAAGCTTGCTATTTATCTATCCGGAAATACAGAGACTGAAACCTGGCAGCACAAAACACAAGCCGTCAGTTATTATGATCTTGCACAACATGTAAGCAATATTCTTGTTAAGTCGGCACGGGAAGGAATTAAGCAGGAAAAAACGAGCGATCAATTGCTGGAATATGGCATCAGGCTATCGTACGATACGAATGAAATCGGCAAGCTTGGAAAAGTAAAACCTGCGTTGCTGAAAGATTTTGGCATCAAGCAAGATTTATTTTATGCAGAGCTTAATACTTCCTTGCTTTTCCAGTCGGCAAACCCTAAGTTAGTAATTCGGGAAGTAACGAAGTTTCCGGAAGTAAGACGTGACCTGTCGCTTGTTATTGATAAGCAAGTGACCTTTGATGAGATCAGGAACTTAGTCGAACATACGGAAAAGCGCTTAATAAAGAATATTATCGCGTTTGATGTATACGAAGGAGATAAATTACCGAAGGAAAAGAAGGCATACGCTTTAGGTTTTACATTGCTGGATGAGAACAAAACGTTGACGGACGAGGAGATTGACAAAACAATGGAGAAATTGATGAAGGCTTTTGAGCAGAAACTCGGAGCCGTCATCAGAAAATAAATTTAAGTCAATACTCAGATGCAAAAGAATGCATACTGACAGTAATCGTAAATAATATTCATGGATCAAGAGCTACTCAAATCCAACCTAAACGGGCTGGAACGTAAATTACAAGTCCTCATTGGCGAGCATAAAGGCCTGAAAGAGGAGTTGAAAAGTCTCAAAACTGAAAATCAGGAACTCAAATCTGCAGTAAAGGTTCGTGATGAGCAGCTCTTCAATTTTAAAAATCAGATTAAAATCACTAAAATTGCGGATAGTATAAACCCGGAAGACGGAAGTATTTCGGAATTAAAGAGAAAAGTGGACGAATACATTCGTGAGATAGACCAGTGCATCGCCCACTTAAGTAGATAAGCAAAGCTGTAAGAATCATTTGATGGAAGAACTTTCAATAAAAATTAAAATTGCCGATCGTGAATACCCGATGAAGGTTAAGCGTGTGGACGAAGAGAGGGTCAGAATGGCAGGTAAACTCATCAACGAAAAAATTAAGACTTACAGGGAGCAATTCGGGATTGACGACAAGCAGGATCTATTGTCTATGGTAGCGTTTGATTGCCTGATCGATAAAATGGCGAGCGAAGAAACACATCAGGTCATCGACCAGACCGTGTTCGAAAAAGTAGATCGCCTCAACCAGCTTGTTTCACAATCTATTCTTTAGTTTCTTTTTTATCCTTCCAAGTTTTCGGCCAACAGGCTAACGGGTTATTTCATAACTCAACTACTTTATTTTATGTCAACCATCGTTATTGTTATTCTGGTCAGCATAGTAGCTACTATTGTGCTGAGCTTTCTGATCGGCGGCCTGCTGTATAAATTCAATTCCAGGAGGAAGTTGGAGGAGGCAGACGAGAAGGCCAAACTTCTCATTAAAGAATCCGAGATCACTGCCGAAAATCTGAAAAAGGATAAGATCCTGGAAGCAAAAGAGAAAATTCTCAAAATGCGAACCGAATTTGAGGACGAGGCCAACAAAAAGAAGAATCTGATCATCAGCAACGAGCAAAAGATCAAACAGCGCGAGCAAAGCATTAGCAAGGAACTCGAGAGCCTGAAACGCAAAGAAGGCGAACTGGACGATATCCGTACCGACCTGACCGCCCAACTGGAACATGTAAAAAAGCGCAAGGAAGAACTCGACAAGTTCAACCAGCAAAAAATACAGGTGCTTGAAAACATCAGCAAGCTTACAGCCGATGAAGCACGGGAACAACTCGTCGCTTCCCTGAAAGATGAGGCGCAGACCCGTGCGTCAAGCTACATAAAAGACATCATGGAGCAGGCCAAGCTTACCGCCACGAAAGAAGCGAAGAAGATCGTTGTTGAAACGATTCAACGTACCGCTACGGAACATGCTGTCGAAAACTGCGTGTCGGTGTTCAATATTGAAAGTGACGATATTAAAGGTAAGATCATTGGTCGTGAAGGCCGCAATATCCGTGCATTGGAAGCTGCTACAGGCGTAGAAATTATTGTGGATGATACACCGGAAGCCATTATCATTTCCGGCTTTGACCCCGTACGAAGGGAAATCGCACGGCTATCACTCCACCGCCTTGTTCAGGACGGCCGCATTCACCCGGCTCGTATTGAAGAGATCGTGGCCAAGACCTCCAAGAACATTGACGACGAAATTATTGAGATCGGCGAAAGAACCGTCATCGACTTAGGCATACACGGCCTGCATCCTGAATTGGTAAGGATGGTTGGACGTATGCGTTTCCGTTCATCCTATGGACAGAATTTATTACAGCACTCACGTGAAGTAGCCAACCTTTGCGCCATCATGGCGGCAGAACTTGGCCTCAATGTAAAACAAGCCAAACGCGCAGGCTTGCTGCACGATATTGGCAAAGTCTGGCCGGAAGAGCTTGAAAAACCACATGCTATCGTCGGCATGGAGCTGGCCATAAAATACAAGGAACATCCCGCGATCTGTAACGCCATCGGCGCTCACCACGATGAAATAGAAATGACCGGTATCTTATCTCCCATCGTTCAGTCATGCGATGCCATCAGCGGCGCAAGACCCGGCGCACGACGTGAGGTGATGGAGCAATACATCAAACGCCTGAAAGAACTGGAAGAAGTAGGATTGAGCTTTGAAGGAGTAGAAAAATGCTACGCTATCCAGGCAGGCCGTGAACTTCGCGTTATCGTCGATGCAGAACGTGCCACCGACGAACGCGCCGGCCAACTTAGCTTTGATATTTCTCAAAAGATCGAACGCGACATGCAGTATCCCGGCCAGATCAAAGTAACGGTTATCCGTGAAATGAGAAGTGTAGCATACGCGAAGTAATGCGGATACATGAATTTGATTATTAAGGCTGTCTTCTTGGGCGGCCTTTTTAATTCCTATTTTCAAGAAGTCCCTGGTCCATAGTTGCATACTAAAATGATTCCCTTAAAATTGTACTTCATTCTTCGTACCGCGTACCTTAAATAGTCCACGGTCGACGATCCACAGACCGCGGTAAAAGTCCATGGTCGATAGTCGATGGTTTTGTATAATAGCGCAGTTCCCTTAAAAATCGTACCTCGTATTTTACTTAAGCCTTCGTACTTCGTTCTTCGTACCTCGTACCTTTTTCCTTACCATTAACTTTTAACGATTAACTCACCTCACTGCAACTTTTTATTCTGCTGATGACGGTCTTTATCCCGCATATTTTTCTTTTCTATATTTCTCTTCAGTGCCTCCGTCAAATCAATGCCGGTTTGGTTCGCGATGCAGGCGACTACCCAAAGCACATCCGCCAATTCATCGCCCAGGTCTTTATGTTTGTCCGATTCTTTCTCGGATTGCTCGCCGTAGCGACGCGCCATGATGCGCGCAACTTCTCCTACCTCCTCCGTCAGGATCGCCATGTTTGTCAGTTCATTGAAGTAACGAACGCCGGTGGTTTTGATCCAATCGTCTACAAGCTGCTGCGTTTCTTTGATTGTCATGACTTAATAGATTTCGAGAATTCCCAAATCATTATTTTGTTCAAAGGATAGTATGCTTTCTTTTTTCTCAATCAACTTCTTTAAAATATTGAGTGTAGAGATTACCGATTCTTAACTAAATTATTTTTGAAGGAAAATTATGAATCAACTGCAATTCATAGAAATCTTCGTCATGCGTGACAATTATCAGGTTTTGTTTTTTAGCGTATTTAAAAATGGATAGATCGTCCTTTAGAACTGGATTTACATCAGAAACATGAAGACTCCCTGGAAAGATATCGTTAATTCTCTTTACTATTCTATAGGATATGTTTTCATCAAAGAGGAGAATCATTGGTATGAGAAGATTTAAAAAATCAAAAAACTACTTTGGATTTTCTCTCCTTGTCTGCTGAATAAGCCAGGCAGGCTAATATTTTATCTTTTGTCAGTTGTGGGAAATCGCCTAGAATTTCTTCTATAGACATTCCCGAAGCTAGCCATCCCAAAACATCATACACGGAAATGCGTGAACCTTTGATGCAGGGCTTTCCAAATCGCACGCCTGGGTCAATCTCTATATATTCACGATAATCCATGTATTGCAATTTAAAGAATTATTCTCAATCACCATTTGTTATTTTAATTCTTCGAAATCAATATCCAGTACCTCAAAGTTTTTCCATCCTTTAAAATCAAAATGCCACCATTCGGAGCTGTTTACTTTAAAGCCCTGCTTTTGCATGACAGAAATAATGAGGTCGCGATTTTTCTTTACCTCCGGATCTTTCACTGGGGTGGAGGGCCAAGCTGCCTTTTGAAAGGAATCATACGCTGTTGGCATTTTTAATTCCTGACCTGACTGTAGATTAATAATGGTCATATCGATCGCGCAGCCACGGTTGTGACGCGATCCCCGATAAGGTGACGCCACGTAAGTAGTATCGTGATACACTTCGTAAAACTTTACAGTCGCTTTGTAGGGTCGGTAGGCATCGAATATTTTTATACCCAGCCCCATGCTTTTCAATTCTGCCTGGGCCTGCTTCACCGCCTCGGCTACCGGCTTGCGCGCATAGGCTTTGGCAAGGGGATATATTTTTTGTTTTGTAAAATTGTTTGTCGTGGCATAGCGAATATCCAATACGATGGCGGGAATAAATTTCCCCAGATCAATCAGCTCTTTTTCGGGATTAGTTTTTACGCTTTGCTGGTATTGCTCCAGGTTTGTTGGCGTAAGCCCGTAGCTGTATTGTGCCTGTAACGGAATGCAGGCGGCGTAAGCAAGCAAAAAGATAAAAGCAGATTTCATCCTATTATTCGTCAAGTAAATCACGATAAATTAGAAAATTATCTTCATCAAAGCAGCAGAACGTAACGTGCAATGACGCGTGTTTTTTCAAAAAATCAGTCACGACTGCCACGGCAATTTCTGCGGCCGCCTGCTTCGGGTATCCATAAATACCGGTGCTGATGTTGGGAAATGCTAACGACAAACAATTATTCTCAATGGCAAGTCCCAGGCTATTACGGTAGGCATTTGATAACAATTGTGGTTCTTGATTCGATCCACCATACCACACCGGACCGACTGTATGAATAACATATTTTGCTTTTAATTTTCCTCCACCTGTTATTACGGCTTCTCCGGTTTTACAACCACCCTGCCGGTCGCGAATTTTTTTGCATTCCTCCAAAATTGCCGGACCACCGGCGCGATGAATGGCACCATCCACTCCCCCGCCTCCGAGCAAGCTGCTATTGGCTGCGTTTACAATGGCATCTACCCCGAGTTTTGTAATATCCTCCTGAACAAGATCAATGTTACTCATACTTTATTCTTTGTATCGATGATGATCGTTACCGGTCCGTCATTGATCAGGCTGACTTTCATATCGGCCCCAAACGTTCCAGTCTGAACAGGTTTTTCCAGTGCGATTGTTATCGCCTTCACAAACTGATCGTACAACCGAACAGCAATACCGGGTTTAGCCGCCTTTATGTAAGACGGCCTATTTCCCTTTTTTGTGCTGGCGTGCAGCGTGAATTGACTTACAACGATAATATCTCCCTGAACATCTTTTATGCTGAGATTCATTACACCTTCTGCATCGTTGAAGATGCGTAAGTTCACAATTTTGGTCGTTAGCCAGGCGATATCTTCTGCTCCATCGACATCTTCAATACCAATCAAAATAACGAGACCACTGCCGATAGTGGCCTCGATCTTACCGTTGATCTCTACAGAAGCTTGGGTTGTACGTTGGATAACAGCGATCATAAAAGGTACGAGGTAAGAGGAACAAGGTACGAAGGATTAATAAAGTATGAAGAATGAAGAACGCGGTACGAAGAATGAGGTACGAAAGCTTAAGTAAGTACGGGGTACGAAGAATGAGGTACGAAGGCTTAGGTTAAGTACAAAGAACGAAGAAACAGGGTACGATTTTAAGGGAACCGCGCTATACAAACCATCGACTATCGACCATGGACTTTTATCGTGGTCTGTGGACCGTGGACTATTTAAGGTACGAAGAACGAGATACGAAGGCTTAAACAAAAGCATGAGTACGAAGAACGAGGTACGATTTAAGAGAACCACTTCAGCATTCAAAACCATGGACCATCGACCATCGACCGTTGACCATGGACTTTTTACTGTGGTCTGCGGACCGTCGACCGTGGACTATTCCTTCTAATCCGCTTTCAACGACTTAACCGGATTCACCTTCGACGACTGGATGGTGTGAACTGCGATGGTCAAAAACGATAGCAGCAGAACGGCACCGCCCGATAATGCAAAGATCCACCACGACAAGGGTATTCGGTAGGCAAAACCATCAAGCCATTGTACCATAAAATAACCGGCCAATGGCGCTGCGATGATAAATGAGATCATCACAAGCTTCAAAAAATCTATCGACAATAAATTCACAATGCTGGCGGCTGATGCTCCCAATACTTTTCGGATACCGATCTCTTTTGTTCGTTGCTCAGCAGCAAACATAACAAGGCCTAACAAGCCGAGACAGGAGATAGAAATACCAAGGATTGCGAAAAGATTGGTGAGCTTTGTAACCACTTGTTCGCTCTTATACAATTTATTATACTCTTCGTCCATAAATTCAAATGACACCGGAAAGTTCGGGTTGACCTCGCGGCAAACCTGTTCAATGCTGGCCAGTCCTTCTTTGATCTTTCCGGGTTCTAATCTGAAAAGGATGATCCCCCAGTATTCGTATTCCTTCACATCCATGATCAGCGGTTTTATTTTCTCGTGCAATGACCCGGTGTTGTAGTCTTTCAATACGCCAATGATGTGTCCTTTTTTCCGCCAGGCCTGAACCCATTTTCCAACAGGATCTTTGAATCCCATTTGTCGTGCGGCTTCTTCATTAACAAGAAAAGCATCGGCAGAGTCTGTTGAAAATGATTTTGAAAAGTCACGACCCTCCACAACGGTGAGTCTCATTAGTTTTGGAAAATCATACCCGACTGACATGGGTTTAAATCCTACGGAACCCGTCTTGCCTTCCCAATTGATGGCATCTTCACCGTTTGCTGTTTCTTTGAGGCCATCATTTTCGTCCACTACAAAACTCATGGCATGCGGAATCTCTCCGCTCTTATCAACCATTTCGATACCCGGCATTTTTAGCGCCCGCTCTTTTAACAGTGCATATTTTGCATTCAGATCTCCTTCCAGTCGAACGTACACAATGTTTTCACGGTCATAACCGAGATTTTTATTTTGTGCGTATCGTGTCTGGCCGGATATAACCAATGTGGCAATCAGTAAACCGATTGATAAGACGAATTGAAAACATACAAGCCCCTTTCGCAGACCGATAGTTCCTTTGCTGAAATTCATAGCTCCCTTTAAGATCCGTGCTGGTTTCAGCGATGAAAGAAATAGTGCCGGATAACTTCCGGCGATCAGCCCTGTAATGAGCATCAGTGCAAAAAAGAATAGCCAATAAAAAGGCGTGCTCAGCGGAGATTCAATTTCTTTTCCCGTAAAACTATTAAAGACAGGCAGTAGAATTTGAAGTAACAAAAGCGAAAGTAACAGGGCAATAAATGACAAGAACATAGACTCGCCGAAAAACTGAACGATCAGATGAGCGCGTGATGAGCCGACCACCTTTCTGACGCCGACTTCTTTCGATCTTCGTATAGAGCGTGCTGTGGCCAGATTCATAAAGTTGATACAAGCCATGATCAGGATAAAGACGGCTACCCCGCTAAACGTTCTCACATATGAAATTCTTCCAGCCGCCGGCTTTCCATTTTCAAACCTCGAATACAAATACTGGTCACGAAATGGGCGAAGGCCAACAACAATCTTTTCTGTCGCATTTTTATCCAGACGAGCGCGCAGGAAGGCATTGATCTTTTTTTCCACCGCCGGGATGTCAGCATTCTCGTCGAGCTCCAGCGTTGTAAGCACAACGCCGGTTGCCCATTCGAGGCGTGTTAAATGGGAGGGCCAGTTGAGCAGATAATCAAATTTTAGGGAACTGAGCGGAGTTATATTTTCAAAAACTGCCGCCACGGTAAAGTCAATTTTATTTTCATAGCGGATGGTTTTGCCGATCGCCTCTGCAGGAGAATTAAAAAATAGTTCTGCCATGTGCCGGGAGATCGCTATACTAGTAAGATCCTTTAACGCGTTTCTTGCATCGCCAGCAATCAGTGGATAACTGAACATGGCAAAGAAGCCCGGGGTGGCACGCGATCCTTCCAGTTTATACATCTTGTCTCCAACCTGAAATGTTTCCGGACGGCCCCATGGCTTTTCATACCCTGTTGTATAATAATTTACATGTTTAATTTCCGGAACAGCCTGTTCGACATCGTCGAGGTCTATGCGCGCAATATTATTAACATGCGATATGGGTGTTGAATAACTTCCGTCAATTTTGCCTTGTGATGTTGACGTCTGATAGAGGTTGTAAAGTCTGTTGCCTTTTTCGTGGAAATTATCAACCGTCCGTTCATCTTTCACCCATAGAAAAATGAACAGGCAGCACGTCATACCCAGCGCAAGGCCCGCGATGTTGATGATGGAAAAAGTTTTATTCCGAACCGCGTTGCGAAAGGCAACCAGGGAGTAATGATTGATCATGCTCATAGGAGAAGTGTGAAGTCGACAAAAGAAATCAACTATCAGACCAGACTGAAAAGTCGGATTTCAGGCTGATTTTCAATAAATACAAATTAATAAATTAAGTTAACTGTCCGGAAACGCTACAAGAGCGGACGGAAATGGGCTCAAAGTTTGAAACTCCGGTTTCAAGGTCCAGGTTAAGTGTTCGCGGTTGAATTGAAATCATTTTTTAAAAGGCTCGAATTTACATGATAGAACCAAGCTTTTCGCGAGACGTTACGAAGAGGCCCACATGCTTCGTGCATTCCTTTCCGTATCACGACTTTTTATAATTCAGCTAGACGCTCACAAAAGAGATCCGATCTTTTCAAAGAAGTGCTGGTGAGCGTAAAAGAAAACGATTCAGATTCTTCAAGCCGCGGCTTGAAGAATCTGAATCGCTGTTGTAATGCTTAAAACGTCAAACGTTTTAAGCATTTATTCTACTTTCAAGAAAGGTGCATGATCTCGCCAGATCATGAAGGGCTTCCCGCACATCCACCACGTCGGATGACGGCGCTCGAGGAGGTGAGATTGGGTGCGGGCTTTCTTTCGCGCAAGAGCATGCGGCTTATGAAAGCTTCTGCCGTGCAACTATGAGCAGCACATAAAACAACAAAACACACATTTCCTCCTTCAACACGTCGAACTCCAACACTTCAACACTTTACGATCTTACGCACGTTGCTAACTTCTTTTCAGTAACCTGTTATTCAAAATCTCCTTCATTACCCCCTCGTTAAGGTTCGAACTGATCGGTACCTGGCGGCCGAGGATATGAAGGGTATTCCCTTCAATACTGCCGATCTTATTCTTGTTAACGACGAAAGATTTATGCACCCGAAGAAATTGATCGGAAGGCAATTCATTTTCTATTCCTTTTAATGTGAGATAAACGATCAGCTTCTTCGATTCAGTATGGAGAATCACATAATTACTCATCGCCTCAACGTACAATAGTTCATCGTACAGTACTTTCTCAATTTTTGAATCGTGCTTTACAAAAAAATGATCAGCCGCCTTCGTACGGGAAGAGTGTTTAAGCAAATAAAGATCCTTTGCCTTGTTGCACGCCTTGAGAAAACGCTCCATCGAAAAAGGTTTTACCAGGTAATCGACAACATTCAGATCGAATCCGTCCAACGCATACCGGTCGTAAGCAGATGCTATAATTGTCATGGGCGGTGAGGAGGAAGCCCGGAGGAAATCAAGACCGCTCATCTTCGGCATGTTAATATCCAAAAACATAAGATCGACCGGATGATTATTCAGCAACTCATTCGCTTTCAGCGGATTTTCCGATACGCCAACGACCGTCAAAAAATCCACATCCTTCGCATAGTCCACCAGTATTTTGCGCGCCACCGGTTCGTCGTCAACAATAATGCAATTGATCTTCATGGTAATTGGATCGTTAAATCTACTTCGTAAAAAGAACTTTCATTATTGATCTTCAGGTCGTATTTATTCTTATAGTGCAGCGCCAGTCTCCTTTTTGTGTTGTTGATACCGATTCCGTTGTGTGCAGGATCGGCAACACTATTCTGCTCTTTCGAGTTATAGCATTTAAAGCGCAGTGCGTTATCATTCCTCAGAAAAGAGATATCAACGCTGTTTTCCCGTTCAGCATTTGTGCCTACGTATTTAAAGGCGTTTTCGACAAACGCAATGAAGAGTAACGGCGCAATATAAAATCCTGTTACTTCCCGCGCAACCTGAACGTTAACCGTAAGACCCTCGTCTTTTCGGGCGTGTTGCAAGGCGATGTAATTCTTAAGATAATCAATTTCTTCCTGGATATCGATGAGGTCTTTATTGCTGATGTACAATTGATACCGTAACATTTCAGAAAAAGTAAGCAACATATTTCGCGCCACGACATTTTTTTTGTCGATGTGCCCATAGATGGAATTAAGCGAATTGAAAAGAAAGTGTGGGTTGAGTTGGGCATTTAAAAAATCAAGTTCTGCCTGCGATCGCTCTTTCTCCACCACGTGCACATATTGCTGAAAGGCGTATCGGTCGACCGCTATCTTACCGGCAACAAGACAGAGTGTCCAAATGAACGTATTCAACGCCGATGCAATGAAGATGGCGGAAAGGCTTGGCTGAGGTTGTTGAGGAAAAAAATACGCCGCATTCAGATACGCTGCCAGTGGCACACGTAACAACGCTGCAACGGCAATGCCCGCGACGAATAACATGACATATTCAAGATACTTTTGCCGGTACAAAAAACGCGGTACAAGGTATGCCATGTTGTAATAGAAATTACCGGCTATAAAGACCAGGTAACAAAACTCGATCGTAGCCGTGGTGGTTACCGTGAACGATCTTTTCTGAAAGATCATAATCCAGAAAAGGTATAGGCTTCCCCACCAAAGAATGTGTTGCTTGCGAAACATGGATTAAAGATAGTCTCTTCACGTCAGGCCCGCCATTCTTTTACACGAAACAGCAATGGCACGTGACAAAAACCGGTGTTCATCAAGAAAACATGGGCAGTGATGTAAAAAAATTGCCCTGCTTTTCTTCAAAGGGTTCCTTTGTTTAAAAATTAATAATAAAATCAATAGCGTTATGAAAAAATTATTCGAATGGTTCAGCAATCCACCCACCGAGGGCCCCACGGCAATCTTGTTTCTGCGCCTGATGGCGGGTGGTGTGTTCTTCTGGGAAGGTGTATTGAAATTTGTCTATGTAAACCAGGGTGTAGGGCGTTTCACCAAACTGGGGTTTCCATTTCCCGAAATAACCGCCAATTTCGTAGCAACCACCGAGATCGTGGGTGGATTGTTTCTCCTGCTTGGTTTATTTACACGCTTCACCTCTTCTTATTTTATTGTAGAGATGATCATCGCAATCTTGTCGACAAAAATTGCACTGTACTTTGGCACAAGCCCGTTGCCACTGCCACCTGCTCCGCCGAAAATCGGTTTTTGGGCCGTGCTGCACGAGATCCGATCGGACTATGCACAGATACTGACATGTGCATTTTTACTTCTTGAAGGTGCAGGCCGAAAATCCCTTGATCATTTTTTTCTAACCAAGCGAGAAACGAATAAAAAAGTAAATGCACTGATCCATGAGACGATTGGAGAATGAATGCTAAAGAGTGAAGAGTTCTTGTTGCTTAGGGGCTGATCAACTAAATCCTCCGAAGGAGGAGACTTTTAAACCCTTCTCCTCCGGGGGAGGGTTTACCTGCCCGGCTCGTCGGGGAGATGAGGCCTTTTGACCGAGGGAAAAGTCTTCTCGGTCAGCCTTTTTTTAGTGCAATGCTTTCGATCCGATCTCTTTATTTTTTTTATATCATCAAGCTTTACCTCCTATCTCGTTCCTCGTACTTTGTACCTTCATTTTCGTCATGCCTAAAACTATTCCTTCTTCTTCGTCTTCTTTTTGTACAAAACCAGCTGTTCTTTCACTAAAGAAACAGCGTGGTACGTCGTTTCCGTTATACCATACTCCCGAATAATGCGCTCGGCTGTTAATTTGACTTTCAGGTCTTCTTCAGAGACCTTGTAATATTTTGCAAACTTTTTTATCTGGTCAAGCGTCGGCAGCCTTTCACTTCGTTCAATCTTGCTCAGAAGAGGACTGTCGATATCCGTTCCCATGGAAACTTCGTGAAGGGTCTGTCCTGCATGATTTCGCAGAACGCGTAGAAATTGACCTAAATCATAATGAATCTTTTGTCTCACGGTGACTTGTCATAAGTTGTCAAAAATATGTGATTATGTTGATAAAACAAAGTGAATAATTTGTTACTTGTACGTACTTGTGGATACGATGAAATGAAACCTGCGCGTGGAGTGCTGTTATAACCAATAATTTAAAAAAGTACCTCTATGGAATTCAAAAACGCAAACCTCAGGCTGGTGAAACTCCCTGCAGACATTGATCTTATGCTCTTTCTTATTCAGGAAGAACTCAAAAGCACCAAATTATTTAACGGTCTGGCCCACATCGGCTTAAGCGATTGTTATTATCAATCACATTTTGGCACTGTAATTCTGGCATCTGCCGGCTTTCACGAAAGGCCTGATGACCTTCATGAATTTTACATCGACCTTATTAACAAGCGGAGCAAGAAAATCAAAGCGGATAATGATTCCGTTACGAAACAGGCCCTCAAGGTATATATCGATCTGATGAATGAGAAACGAAAACGCCTCGAGAAAAACCGCTAAGAAAACGCCAGGCAAAGATCTGGAATGTAGTGAAAGGTTTAGCCAACCAATCCCGCTAGGGATCAATAAACTTATGGTCAGGGGTAAATGAAATCCGGAAGGCTTAAAACGCTCCGGGTTTAATTCCGGATGAAACAACTTTACAGGACGTATATCCGTCGGGACTCAAAAAGCCCCAATGGAATAATGAAAATGAGGTTGATATTGTTTAAAAGCTTTATCGAGTTCAAATTGAATAATGCTATTGATATCCGAAATAGAAATGACCTTACTCTGGTCTTCATCATTCAAAATAACTCCTTTTTCAGTAAGCACTAAAATTCTGGCATGATTAGCCTGCCACATTTCTCCGACCAGCCGAAATCTAATACAGACATCAGAATTCGAATCCCGAAGATCAAATAATAACTTTTTAAGTTCCAGTATAGAGACAAGATTCTTTTTATCCATTCGGAGGCTATTCTATTCCGGGTTATGGTTTAAGGAAATTTGATTAATCAGGCACATCCGATCGGCAAACATTATTGATACAAACTACTGGAAGAACCGAAAAACCTGCGCAAGAAATTCTTTAACTCTGAG
>JGI24890J29729_1000668_pt1 | contig 19956 bp, 4 predicted proteins | sample FreactcultureFD7_FD_29729 | JGI IMG/M metagenome (IMG submission 29729)
AATAGTACAATTTATTCATAAAGTTAAATGAAAACTTAGATTAGTAATGAAACTTAATTAGAAACATGTTCATAAGATTTAAGTAATATGAGTATTTAAACATAAATGAGTATATTACATTGTGGACTAATTAACTTTAATATAGATTAATTTAGATATGAACCAGAAAGTATGGAAATTATATTTAATAGTTAAAAAATATTTGATTTATAAATGATATAAGCTCTTAAAACATTAAAATTATTTTCTGAAGATTAAGAATTTAATGATTTTATGACAAGTTATAAAAAATATTTTAAATTTCCATTTTATGAATCTTTAGTTTAATAATGGGCATTTAGCAAATCTAATGACTTAATACTTGCTCATTTAAATGAATAATAATATACATATATTATGGAATAATTTAGAGAAAAAAGTTTAGTTTTTTGTTGGATTACATATATGATTAAATAATTAACTATAGCAATATTATAGAAAAATAATATTTGTTTAGATAAATTTTTGATTAATTTACAAATATGAATTTATATATATATATATTTTATATTCATAATATTATTTAGTCGAATTAATAAAAAAAAGTATTATCATTAATATTAATAATTACAAATTCATAATTTTATTAATCTAAAGATTTTATTATAGTTTAAATTTTATTCTTTTAATTAAAACCAATATTTTCAGTTATACTATCAATTTCATTTTAATTGATATTAAATATATAAATATTTGTTAAACAACTTCTTATTATACTTGGGAAAACTATAAATTTTTAACTTGTTATAATATAATTTATTTCTCCTTTCTCATCTAATAAATGCCTTCTATTATAAAATAAAGTTTTCAAATCTGGATTATTTTATTCTTTTTTTAATATACTTACAAAATCATCAATTATTATTAAAACCTTATATTTTTAATTATTATTTTTATTTTACTATTTAATTAATATAATTTAATTTTATATTTCTTTTATTTTGAAATCATTAAAATAATTTTTATTCAATTAACAATTTAAGTTATCAATCTTATTTGGAGAATATATAAGTACATATTTAAAAAACTTATAATATAATTTTTAATTTATTAATAGTTCCTATAATAATTATGATTTTCCACTTCCTGGCTTCCCAACAATTAAAGAAATAAAAGATGATTATAAAAAATTATGTTTAACACTATCATCTTAGACACTCTAAATTACTTTTTAAACACCATTAAACTTTATTTTAAATTAACTTTAATCTTTTTCCATATAGTTTATACTTTAAATCTAACTTATTTTTAAAATAATAAAAATGCACTCTTATATAATAAATAAAAAATTTGATATTTAATAATTTAATATTATAATAATTTATATTAAATTTATTTTTAAATTTTAATTTTTTTAATAATTTTCAAAAAATATTTAACAAAATATAATAAATAATGGAAAAAGTTTTACCAAATAATTTAAATTATAATTAATTAAAACCTATTGGATATCCTAGTAGTGTTAAGTTAGAAAAATTCACTCCTATTAGTTTTGCTAATGTAGGAAATAGTGATATTGTAAGATTTAATATTAATTCAAATGGATTTTGGGATCCTTTTAGTGCTTATATTAAAATTGAAGTTGATGTTACTGGAATGAATACTATTGGATGTTTATCTTTAGATTCTAGTGCTCATTCATTTATTAATTAACTTACAATTTATAATTAAGGAACAGAATTAGAAAGAATAGAAGAATATGATGTTATTGCTAATTTATTAGTAGATATGGCTTATTCTACAGATAATAGAGTTAGTAGAATGAATGAAGGAATAATGTCAAATAGAATAATAAAAAATAAATAAAATTTCACAAATTATGTAGAAGCAACAGGTGGAATTACAACAAAAGGAAGAGTTGGATTCTCTCCTTTTTTCTTTAATGGACCTACAAATTTAGCACTTGCAGGAACTGAGATTGATAATGAAAATACTATATTATAAACTGGAACTCCAGCAATTCAAACTTTATTTTGTAGATATGAATTTATAGATAGTATGAATTCATATAGTACAGTTTAACCTACAAATAGTAATGCTAGAGAATTAGCAACTACAGCTAATAGAGATAATGATTCGGCTTGGCCTACACCAGTTTTATTTTAAGCTTCTCAAGTAATTCCTTTAAGATATGTTTAATATTAATAAGCATTTAATTAATCATTAAGTGCTTAATAAGATTTAATTTTTACTTCTAATATTTATACATATGAAACATATAGAGGATAATTATTTTAACCAGTATTAAAATAAAAAGCTGAATTTACAATTCCTATTATTAGTGGAATTTTAGGTATTTTAATGCCAAAAGATAGTTATAAATATATTCCTATGAAGAGTTTATAATAATTAATATTAGAATTTAAATTAAATCCTTATGCAATGTTCACAAGTGGATATTAAGATAGTATATAAACTCCAACTGTAGTTATGGGTTAATAACAATAAAGAATTTGGAAAATAACTAAATTTGAAATAAATGTTGAAATGTAATATTTTGAAAGTAGTGTTGAAAATTTAATTCTTTAATAATTAAATTCAGATAAAGGAATTATTCTTCATACTAATTCATGGTAATTAGGACCTAAATATGCAATTCCTGCTGGTTAAAGCCCAAGTGGAACATATTAGATTAATTTAGGATTTGAAAGTATGAGAAATCTTGTTTGGACATATATTCCAGATGATTATATAAATTATACATTTTGCCGTAAATTATTTAGAATTAGTTAAAATTTAACATAATTTTAATTTAAAATTGGTTCTTAATATTATCCATTATTACCAATTACTGGACATGGAGGTACTCCAATGAGTTATTTTAGTGCAGATAGTGATTTAAATAATAGTGAATTTTTAGTTAATTTATATAAAGTATTTGGAAAATATTAAAATACAATTTAAGATTGTATTATTGATAATAATAATTTTGCTATTAATGAAAGACCATATGACGTCACTAATACGACTTCATTCTTAAATAGTATTACAAATACTATATAAAATATTGATACTGCTGTTGGATAATCTTTATTTAATGAATAAAGATGTGTAGGTAAAGCCTTATATGCATTAAATTTTGAAACTTTAAATAATGATTATAGTATAATAAGTGGAATAAATACAATTAATAATAGACCTTTTGAATTAAGTGTTAAAAGTGATCCTACATCACCTTATCCTGGAGCAAGCACAATGTATGTATTTTGTTAATATGATATGTTAGTTTAATTAAAATTAAGTGGAGTTTAAGTGTTAGGAAGAGGATGATAAAATTTTAATATTAATTTATAATTTATATTTTTTTAAATTGTAAAATATATATAAACTAATATTTTATATAATAAATTAATTATAAAATAAAAAAATTAAAAAATAAAAATATTTTAAATTTTTCTTAAAAAAAATGAATTATTCTTTTTAATAAAAAGAAATGATACCAGATTATATTTTGAATGATAATGATTCTTTATTTAAAGACAAATAATTATAATAGAAATAAAATTAATTTGAAGAATATTAATTATTAGAATAATCTTCTTCTTAATAATCATAAGATGAAGAATAATAAGATCATAATAATAATTAAGAAATGAAAGATTCAAAATTATTATTAACTAATAAAAATAATCATAAAAATCAGAAAAAAGATAAGAAGATAAAAGTAGAAAAAATTTTAAAAACACGTTTACATGATTTTAATAAGATTGTAACTATAAGTTATCCTTAATAATTAGAAGAAAGTTAAAAGAATAAAAGAAAATTTAAAGTTATCGTTTATTATATTGATAATAAAGATAATAAAAGATAAAAGATTATTAAATTTGGAAATTATAAATAAAAGGATTATATTGATAATTAAAATTAAAAGAAAAGGAGTTAATTGTTAAATAGAATTTAAAAAGCAGATAATGTATTATAAAGTAATTACTGGAGAAAAAATTTTTTAAATACCGATAATATTGATTAATATAATAATTATATTAATATATTAAAAAATAATGTAAATTTATAATAATAATTATGATTATTCAAATATTTATATATTTTTGTATTAATAATAATAAACAATTTAAAAATAATAAAATATATATTATAATAATTTTCATTTTCTTCTATGAGATCTAACCCAAGACATATATGCAGCTTTTCCCATTCCTTTATATTTTTAATGATGTTAATGATGATGTTTTTTATGAATTTTATGATGTTTAGGCATTTTTTAAAAAAATATTTTTAATTTTTATTTTTATAATTATTATTTTTTTGTATATATTTTATTATTAATTATTTTTATAAAAATTATATTATATATAAAAATTACTTCATTTTACTGCATAATTAGTAGACAGTTATTGAAGAAGTCTTCTTTTTAAACTTCTTCTAGCACCAATTGAATGACCTCCTTTAATTAGTTTTTTATATTTATATTTTTTTATTTTATGTTTGTGAGTCATTTTTATTTTTATAATTAATTTTAAAAAATTTTTTAAATACAATAATATTATAATATAATTAATTTTAAAAAAAATAATATTAAAAATAAAAATATTTTATTATATATATAATAATACAAATAAAAATAATAATCAACATTTATTTTAAATCAAATATTATAACATCAAATCTTCATAATTATTGGTTTTTATTTCTTAAAAATCTAAAATTTAATCATTATTTGATAATTAATTTAATAATTCTAATTAATCTTATTCAGCTTATTATTATATTTTTTATTTAACCAAATCATCTAATTAATCTTTATATAAATCTATAACTTATTATCTATTTTCAATATTTAACCATTTGGTATACTTTTTATGCCAATTATATAACATATCAATATTTTAAATTAACTTCCAATCTATTTTACTTTATATATCTGGTTTTAATATTTACATATCTTTATTATTAATTTTTTAATTTTTATTTTTTTAAAAATTTTATTTTAAAATTATATAATAATATTAATTTTTAATAAAAATAAATTGAATTTATGGTCAAATTAAGATAAAATAGAGATAAGATTTAAGAAGAAAACCCATTTTTTAAATATTTAGGTATCTTAGGATAATCAAAAGAAGAATATGAAAAGTAAATCTAATAAGATTTATTTAATTTAGGAAAATTTTTGATAAACCCAAATGAAATAAGAACAGCTTTTTTAAAAGGAGATTATAGTTACATTTACTCTTTATTTGATTATGAAGTTACAATAGAAACTTAAACACTTCTTACAAATTTAGTTATTTCTTTTTTAGCAAGTGAAATAAAAAATGCTGGATCAATATTTAAAGTAGTTAAAGATAATTTGATATTAATTTTAAATAATATAAGAGAAACATTTTCTTATTTTACTATAGGATAATTATTATATTTTGATTTTACAACTTATATAACAAGTATAATAAATACTGAAAATTTAGCTGATTTGAAAAATTTATTTTGGCGAACTCCAGATGAAACTATATATAGTTAATTATTTGGTTTTATAAAAAGAATAATTGAATCAATTTATTAAAACCCATTATAATTGGGTATATTTTTTACTGCTTTATTTGGAGTGTATAAAATAAGTCAAGTTGATTTTTTTAAAGTAAATTATATATATATTATTATAAAAATATAATTTTAAAATATTTTAAAAAAAATAATATAATTTTTAAAATATTTTTAAAAAAAAATAAAAATTATGTCTGGATATTTTAATTATTAAAAATAAAAATTATCATCTTAAAATACATTAGATTAAAGTTAAATTATATAAACTTTAAAGGAATTATATAGTAAAAGTACAAGTAGTTCAAAATTAGTTGGATTATCATTTAATAAATTATGTGATATTATATAATATTTAAGTAGTACAATTCCAGAATTAGATAGTGTAAGTCATAATTTATAAAATTATTCTATTGAATAGTTATAAGATATTGTAATTACATTTATAAAAAAAATTTAAAAAAAAAATTCTTATTAAAATGATCATTCAAAAGAAGATTAAATTTTAACTTTAAATAAAAAAATTTAAAAATTTAATGATTGGATTAATTTTAGATAAAAATATTATTAAGAATATTTAGATAAAAATGATTTAGTAAAAGTAAACTAAATTTTAAATTTAAATATTGATATAGCATATTTATAATAATGTTTTGTTAAATTATAAGTTGATGATGAAATAATATATAATGGAGATTTACATAGATTTGAATGGATTATTTTCCCAGATTAAAGTGGTTTAAATGGAATGAAATTAAATGCATCTTTATTTAAATATATTATATTAACAATGACTTAAAATGGAAGTTAAAATTATGTATTGAAATAAAAAGACTTATTCTTTTAATAACCAGAATTTGAATAATTAAGTAGTGGTTAAAATATTTATAATGTTGGAGCAAGTGCATTTGGATTTGATTAATATAAAGAATAATAAAAATAATAAGAAAATAATGTTAATTTATTACCTAAAATATAGGAATTTAGAAAAAATAAAGCAGTATTAATTCATAATGTTTTAGATACAAATGAATATAAATATATAATTAAAATTTTAAATTTAATAAGTAGTTAAAAAAAAATTAATAAATTAAAAACTAATTTAAAAAGCGAAAAAAGACATGATTTAGTTACAAATCTAAATACTAATTAAATTGTTAATAAATTATTAACAAAAGCAAATGAAATAGCAAAACCTTCAAAAGGAAAAAGTGGTTAAAAAAGTAAACCTACAATAAATAGATAAACTGGTTATATATAACCAATATAAGTATTTGATAAAGTAAAATAAGAAAATAATGATGTAGCTAATATTCCTTTAATTTCAAATGGAGAATAATATAAAAGGGAATTAAAAACTAAAAAAGAAGTTAAATTAGCAGATAAATTAAATGCTAGATTATACGCTAAAAATACTTAATTATAAGATGATTTTATAGATAAAAATAATTAAGGGAAAAAATTAATTAAAAAATTAGGAGAAATATTAACATAAAAGAAATGATTTAAAATAAATTTTTATATATATAAATATATATTTTATATATTAAATAATTATAATTTTTTTAAAAAAAATAATTTTAATTTTATTTTATAAATTATTAAAAAATAAAAAATGACTTATAAAGATATAATAAAAAGATAATAATAATTTTTAGTATAAGAAAATTTCAAAAAAAAATAATATAAAGTAAATGATGATATAAAATAAAATTTATAAAATATAGATCTTGAATTTAATAACTAATTTATTAATGATAATTATATAGATCATTAATAAGATAATTTTTAGTTATTTTTAAATTAAATAAATTATGAATAATATTTAGATTCTTATTTTGAAAAACTTAAAATTTATTAAAAAACATAAACAATTTAAGCAAATGATGTTTATGATAAAGCTTAAAATATTGGGAATAATAAAGATATATTTGGTAATATTATAGATTCCTAAGCAATCAATTAAATATATGGTAATATTATAAATTCCTAAACATCAAATTTAATAGGATCAGGAAATTTTAGATTTTTATAATAATCAGATATATAATAAAAATTATAAGAAAGAATTAATAAAATTGATATAGAATAAAGTAAAGGACCTGATTTAACAATAAATCCTATTGATACTTCATCATTTTTACCAAAATAATAAATTAATAATATATAAGATTTAGTATAATAATAAATTTAAGATAGAAGAATATTAGTAGAAAAAAAAAAAAATAATACTTGTTCATTAGATTAATAAATTGGAGGTTGTAATTAATAAGATAATTCAAAAGAAGTTAATGATAATACAAAAGTTATTTAAGAAAAATAACCATTAGTAGATGAATAATATTTTAAATATTATTATTAAAAAAAATTATTAGAATATTAATTATCTGAAAAAATAAAAAAAAAATATTATGAATTTAGATAAACTAAATTATTATAATATTCTTTAGTAGAATTATAAATTTAAGATTAACTAAATTAATTTAGCGATTATAATTATTTTATTGCTGAGGAATGGTTTACAGAAATTTAATTATTTTTGAATTTAATTTATTTTATATAAGATTATACACAAAAATTAGAATTTTTATAGACAACTAGAAAGGAACATATTTCTGATTATTAATTTGGAAATGTTATAAAAAATGAAAGTTCTAATGAATTAGATAAATTAAAAAAGGATTATATTACTAATTCTTAAAATTTTTATGATTCTAATTCTAATAGAATAAGTATTATTTTTACTACTTATGCTTAAAGAGTAGTAGATTATATTAATAGACTTAATTATTATAGTAATAGTGATTAAACTACTGATTTGAGAAATATTTAACATTTATTTAATCCTGGAAGTTATACATTAAATTTTAAACTAGGAGATAGATTTAAACCTTTCGATAATTTTATATAGATATTTGATTTTATTAAAATTGATTTAATGGAATAAACATTTATATCTATTAATTAAAATGTCTTTAAACAATTATCAGATTTTAAATAAAAAAATCTTGAAAATACTGATATTTTTGATATTAATAATATTATTGATGATAAAGATTTTATATAGAAAGATGATAAATTTAATTAAGAATTAAAAAATTCTTATTATGTATTAGAAAAATATAAAAATGTTAAAATTTTGGTTATTAAAATATTTGAATTAAATAATTAAATTACTAAAAATTAACGTAAATTATAACATTTAAATTTTACTGAAAAAGAAGAAATAAAAAATTTAAAATATTAAATTGATAAATAAAATATCATACTAAAATAAGAAAGAAATAATTTAAAATAATTAATTACCCTTTTAAAAAAAGATGATACAATTCCTATAATAATTGATAATATTGAATAAAAAAAAGCATCTGATTAATTGAAAGAATAATAATTGAAATTAGAATAGTAAGCTGAAGAATTTAAAAAAGAAAAAGAATAATTAGAATAAAAATAAAAATAATAATAAGAAATTCATGATAAAGAAATATAAGATAAAAATTTATAAGAATAATAAAGAATTAAAGATGAATATAAAAAAGCAAATGATATTATTTAAAAGTAAGTTGAAGATTTAAAAAAAGAAAATTAAGAAGTTATAGATAATATTAATAAAATATAAAAAAATATTGAATAAAAATAAAATGAAGAAAAATAAAAAAATTAAAAAGAAAAAGTAAATGATATTATAGAATAAGAAACTAAAATAGATGAAAAAGATATAATTGAATTAAAAAATTAAAATTTATATCCAAATGAAAAGAGTGGATAATAATATTATAATCTTATAAATTTTGATATTTAATTTAATCTTCATTATAAAGTTATTTTAAGTCTCCTTTATTTAAGAGATAGAATTAATTTATAAAATTATAAAAGCGATAAAAATAAATTTTAAAAAGAATTTACATCTTTGATTGAATAATATAATAGTTATTTTATTGAATATAAATAATAATAAATAATTGATTATAATAAATTAAAAAGTTTGTTAAAAATAATTTAAAATAAAATTATAAATTTAAATTATTAATAGGTAGATAATTTATTAAATAGATAGTTTTTATTTTAAGATATTATTCTTTAATAATTATTTTAATTCAAACAATTAGATAATTAAAGTTAATAATAATTTTAAAATTAAATTGATAATTATATATAGATTTTTATTGAAAATAATAACATTTATAATTTAATAAAAGATGATCCTTAATAAATTGATGAATTTAAATATCATATTAAAATGTTTTTGAAAGATTTTTAAGAAAATAATGTTAAAGATATGATTTAATATAATGATAAATAATTATTATTTGATGATCAATTAAATAAAGAAGAATTGAAAATAATATTAGAAAATTCTAAATTACATAGTCATATTTCTTTTCAATTAACAAAATTACCATATAAATAAAAAATGAATCTTTTTAATTAATAAAAAAGAGACATTTAATATTATTAGTAGTAAAATGATATTATATTATAATATGGAAATAATTTAAAAGATTGTTGGGGTTATTTAAAAGATATTAATATAAATTCATTAGAAGATATTTAAGCTTTAAAAAATGATGATAAAGATTTTTATAGACAACCATATTTTAAAAATGCATCTAACATATATAAAAATTAATATAATTTAGAATTTAAATAAACTTTAAATAGTGTAATTAGTTTATATAATAGATGGAATTAAATAAAAAAAGAAGGTTAAGATCTATATGTAGCAGAAAATTTATTAGGAGAAAATAATATAATAAAAATTGATAAAAATTCATTTAGTAATATTTTCGACTAATTTTTTTAAGAAAATGCTTTCATTTAAATTTAAATTTTAGATGAAAATGTATAATTTTAAAGATAATAATTATTAAAATTTTAGTTTAATCCTAATTTTAAAAAAGATTTATAATAAAATATAGCTAATAATTTAATAATTATTTAATTATAAAGATTTAAGGTTGTTGCTGAAAAATTTAATGAAACCTAAAATAAATTGACAGTATAAGAATATTTAAATGAAATAGAAATTGAAAATTAAGTTTTTATTCATAATGAATAATTAATTGATAAATTAGGAAAATAAATAAATGTTATTTAAATAAGTGATTTAAATGATTTATAAGATTAATATTCTTAATCTACTAATTTAACAATTTCTTAAGAAAAAGCTAATTTATAAGAATAATAAATGTAAAATGAAATTGAAAATACGAAAAATATTACAATTTAAAATTTAAATACATTTAAAATTAATTTTAGTAATTTAAAAAATAGACATATTTTTATTGATAAAAATATCAAAAATTTATAATAGTCTAATTATGATTTAATGATTTAAATTAATAATAATTAAAATAAAAATGATTCAATAGAAATTGAATATGGATCTGAATTTACAATTGATGTTTCTGAATAAAGAAAAAAATTGGATAATTAAAAAATTAGAATTTCTTATTATTAAAAAGCATATGAAAATATAAGTTTTGTAATAAAATATTTTAATTAATATATTTAATAAGTTGATGATAATATTGCTGAATTTTTAAAAGATGATTATTATAAAAGAAGAGTATGGGCATATATAGCTAGTACTTATGCAGTAAATTTTATTTATAAAAATATTTAAAATTAAATAAGAACAAGAGCAAATATTAGAGGAAATATTATAGCAAATACTATTATTTTTAATTTTTCTAAAGTTTTTATCACTAATCTAGTTAATAATTTTATAGTATAAAATGATTAATTTGAAGATAGTATAAAATAATTTGATTTTAAAATTGATTAATCATAAAATTTAAAAATTGAATAATAAAAATAATATGATAATTTTAAATTATAATCTAAAGAATTTATATAAAGATAAGAATAAAATTAATAAAAATTTGTTGAATTTTTAGGATAATAAATAATAACTATTTAATAATTTGATGAAAACACTAATATTATTTAATAATTAATTAGNGATGAAAAGAATGATTATAATCTATAAAAAATAAAATTTAAAAATAAAATTTAATTAAATGAATAAAATATAAATATTAATTAATAATTGAAAATATAAGCTTAAAATATATTTGAATAATAAAAATTATAATTAAATTTGTAAATTGCAAATAATATTTAATAAATTACAGATCCTTAATTATTAATAGAATATTTTTAAGATAATGTAATATAAAATAATTAAGTAGTTTAATAAGCAATTTAAAATGGAATAATAAATTAATAAAATAATATTGTAGCTTTAAATAATTTAAATTATAATGATAATATTTAAGATTAAAGTTTTTTAAGTTAAATAGTTAAATCAACTTTGATAGGAATTTCTGTTTTTTTATTAAGTTCTGGTTATTAACCATCACTAAAAGCATTTTAAATTTGGTTAAGTGATTATTAAAATGAATAAAATTTATTAAATGATATGTTATAAACTTAAAAAACATTTTAATTAGATTTTGAAAAAAATAATACTTATACAACAGATTAAATTTTACCAGTAATTGAATCATAATGTAATTTTTATGCTTATTAAGATATAAAAAGTTAAAGTGAAGAAAAAAATATAATTGGATTAAATAATAATACTCTTGTAGAATAAATATAAAAGGTTAATTAAATAAATATTAGTTTAATTTAAAAAAATACAACTTAAGAAAATATTAATAAAGCAGATTAATTATTTTAAAATAAAATTAAAGATATATTAGAAAATTAATTAAAAGAAGCAGAAGAATTTTAATAATCTTAATTTAATGAAATAATATTTAAATAAAAAGTATAATAATTTACATTTTAATAAGCAATAATAAAAAATAGTAGTTTGATAATTTAATAAAATATAAATTCAACTAGTATATTATAAGAAATTTAAAATGATTCAGGATTATTTGATTTAAATCCAAATGAATTATAAAATTAAACTATTTTTTATAGAAATAATAATTAATCTTCATTAGATTTATTTTAAAGTTAAGTATTAGATTTTTAAAATTAAATTTAAGATTAAAAAATTAGAGATTAAATAATTTAAAAATATAATAATAATCTATAATTAATTGATGAATAAAAAGATTTTTGTTTAATTGACAAATATTAAAGTATTTAATAAACAAATTAAGAATATAATTAATAACATCAAACTATTTTAAATATTGATTTAAATAAATTTAAAAATGATAAATAAATTGATTTATTTAAAAATTATAGGGAAAAAATAAATTATTTTTAAAAATAAATTTATATTTAAAGTAGAAAAGCAACAACAACAGATTTTTCAATTATTAATAAAAGTACAAAAGCTAAAAAACACTTTTTAAGATATTCTACTATAAATAAAATATAAAATTAAATTAAAGATGAATTAGCTGGTAAATCTTTAAAAGTAAAAATTAAATTAAAGAAAGATATTTTAATATAAAATGATTTATTAGAATAATATACTAGTTTTTATTATTTATCATTAGAAAATCCATAATTTAAAATTGAGGATTTTAAATATTTAAAAAAGAATATTAAAATTTTAAATGCTTTGATAATAAAAAATGATAAATTGAAGGAAATATTATAATAATCATCAAATATAATAGGCTTAGAATTAATTTAAACATATATAAATGATAATTTGATATAAACTAAAAATTTAGATGATAATTAATAATAAGATATATTTTTGAATAATATATATAATATAAATATAATTTAAAATTATAGTTTAAATAAAATTGATAATAGAGAATAATATAAATAAACTTTAATAGAAGGAATAAATGAAATATATAGATTATATGGATATGATACATATTAAAAGAATACATTTATCTAAAATAATAATATATATAATATATTTATTGGATTATAGATAACAAATATAATAAAGAATAATAAGTTAGATAATTTAAGTCCTGAATATATCCAAGTATAAAATAGTTCATAAAATTCAAATTAATTTTTATATAATAGTTTTTTAAAAATTAAAAATGATGAAGATTTATAGGACTTTATTTAAATTTATTTTAAAAATTTAATTGTAAATGACTTTTTAATTTTTATTCATAATATTATTTTATATAAAAATAATATGGATGCAATAATAATAAAAATGAATTCATTTATAAATAATCTAACAAAATAATAATAAGATAAAAATAGTAATCTTTTTAAAAAAATAATTAAATAATAATAAGAATTATAATAATCAAATGATATTAAAGAAGATATTAAATAATTATTAGAATTTAATATTTTAAATGAAGTTAAATAAGAAAATATAAAATATTTTTATAAAGAAAAATATAGAGAAAATGTAATTTAATAATCTAAATTTTCATAAAAATTATAGGAAAATAAATTATCAGAATATTAAGGAGATATAACAACATTATTTTATAATATTGATTAGATAAATAAAAATATAACTTTATTTTATAATGATATTTTAAAAATAATTTCACAAAGAGTAAACAATTTCTTAAACTACTTTAATTTTTGATAAAAATATAAATATATAAATATATATATAATCATTAATTTTATAATTATTATAATTATTTTTATTTTAATAAAATTTATTTTTATTTTAATGTTTCCTAATATTATTATATATCATTAAATGGTTTTGAAATATTATTAATCCAAATTCTTTTATTATCTAATATTTTAATATTTTTCTTTTAATCATGAATTAAAACTTGACTGATTTTTTTCTAAAATGTATCTTTATTATTAATTTATTTAATTTAACCTTTAAACAGATCAATAAAAAATTATTCATTTAAATTATCTCCTTTTACACCTTTACATTTTTAAGTAATTTTATCTTTTTCATCAATATAAAAATATATTTTAGGTGCTAAAAAATAACCTTGTTTAATATTACTTTCAAGTTTCATTTGACCTAATTTATTTCCAATTAAATCTTCAGATAATTATTTATTTGTAATAATAGAATCTGTATCAGCATAATAAATATTATTTTATCCTAAAAAATTTATATAAGTGTAAAGATTTAATCTAGCTTAACAAGTAATAAAAGAAGCTATTCTTACTAAAGATCCAACAAAGTTTAATTATTATTTTTAAGCTAATTCTATTTTATATATTAAATCATTACATTTACTTATATTTATAATTAATGGATTATTAATATATTCATTAAGTAATTATTTTTAAAAATAAATGATTTCATTAAATTCTCTTTATCCTAATTTACCATAAAGTGAATTCATCAATAATTTATAATATGTACTTAAATCATCTCTTTTATCATTAATTGCTTATTTTCTTTTTTCATATAAATCATCAATATAAGGTTTAAATATTATTTCAGATTTATATTTAAGTTGTCTATAAAATTTAAAGTTTTTAACTAATTTTTATTTAATTAAATAATTAATTTCAATTCCCCATCTCCAACTTTTTTAAATTATTTTAGTATAAATTAAAACTTCTTTAACTCTTTAAGGAGTTATAGTAATTATATTATCATCATTATAATCAAATTGACATTCATATAAAAAATGATCTTTAATTTCGAGATTATGAATATATGTAGGTTAATTTTTAAATACATATATTTCTTATTTACCATTAAATTTAACAGGCGCATAAGGAATAGCCATTTCTCTCATTACATAGGGATAAGAACTATTTATATCATAATAATATAAATTATTTCCCTATTTTTAAAAATTTTAGGTAAATCCTCCAAAATAAGTGTCTTTTTCTATTTTATAAATTTCTCTATTTTAACTAGATTCAATTGTAAATTTATTATAATATGTTTTGAATAATTAAAAACTTAATTAAGAACAACTAAAAATATTTTCTATTTAAATTTAATTTTAATTTTAATCTTATAATGATATAAATTCATTTGTCAAATTATTAAATTTTTTTACAAGTTCTTAAAGAGCAAAACAATCTTAATAACAATAAACTAATACTTTATTAAATTATTCTTCATCTTTATATCTATATAAAGACCATCCTTTTATATCAAAATCTTTTTATTTATGATATTTTTCTTCAAGTCCCCATAATTTACATTATTTTTCTAAACTTCCACAAGTAAATATTTAAAAAATATCTTTAAATAATATTTTATCTAATAAAACCAATTATTTAATATTAGTAGGAGTTCCAATTATTTTAAATTTTTCATATCTTTTTATCATTTCATCAATTAAAAATACATAATCAAATTTTCCTCCATTAAAAGACCAAATTTAAATTAATTAATTATTATTATTAATAATATTCAATACTAATTAATCTAACCATTCTAAAAATTAGTATATACATTATTCTCCTTTAAAATGAATTTTATTTTAATTATCATCTACTATACAAATAAGATATACTCCTTATAAACCCATTTTTTATAATTTTATATCTTATATTTTATAATCATTTACTATATATGTTTCCATATCTAAATAATAATTTATTATTTATGGTTTTTATTATATTTATCTATTTTTTTTAATATTCTTTTAATATATTTTATATGTTTAAAATTATTCTTATCTCTTAAAATATTAATTTAATTAAATAATATCTGTTAAAATAATATGTTGATTAATTATAATTAATTAATAATTTTCTTTTTAATTAATCCATTAATCACTATTATATAAAAATACTCCTACTTTTATTTTATAATCCATCATAATTTATTTTATTAAAGAATTTACTTATCCAAGTAAAATTTTTTACTTATTAATATTATTTTCATCTTAATCTATTTAAAAAATATTCATACTAATATTAAAATCATAAATGAATTCACTAAATGATGTATTATTTTTATATTTATTTTCAAAATAATATAATACTTTAATTAAACAGTGTTATTTCTAATTATTAATATCAAGTTTTATTATATTTAATTATTCTAATTATTATATTTTTTTATCATTAATATTTGATTAAAATGCTTTCATATCACTTAAAAATATTTAATTTATAAGAAAATATTTATCATTATTAAACTAAAATTATTCTAATAATGTATTATTTTAAATATCATTTTATAAATAATCTAATATATCTTATTTTTGTCTTATTTAAATAAATTCTACCTTTCTAATATATAAAAAATCTTAAGAATAATTATATATATCATTATCTATATATTCTTTTAATATTTAATTAATTTAATCTAAAAAATCATCATATTTTTATTATAATTAATTTAAAAAAACATCAGTCTAATTTATTAATTATTATTTAGATATCCATTTATTATATTTTTCATTAATATTATTTTCTTTAGTTAATTTAAAAAATATATTAAATGATTTTAAATTTATATCTTTATTAATAAAATCTTTATCAAAATTATCAAAATAAATATCATTTTTCAAATTAAATAATTATTTATTATCTTTACTTGGTTTTATATATTATGTTTAATAAAGTTAATCTTTTTAATAATTAGTTAAATCATCTTATTAATTTAATTATACATCAATATACATTAATTAATTTTTTATACTTTATAAATGCTTTTAATCGAATGTTGATTCATTTAAAATTATTTCAAAATTAATAAAAATAGTTTAATTAAAACTAACAAATAAAGTTTAATCATCTTAAATATTTATTGGAATTCTATTTAATAAACTTATATATGCTTTTTTATATATATTAAATGTGATAAACTAAAAATAAGGTCCTCTTAAATAATTTCCATCATTAATAGCTAATTCTTCTATTTCATTCATTTTATTATTTAAATCATAATTTTAATCTTAAATATTTTATATTTCTCTTGTATTATAATATTATTAATAAATTTTATTATTTAAAATATTAAATTTAATTAAGTTTTTAAGATTCTACATATTAGAAGCATTTTCAATTTTATCATAAATACTTGATTTATTTTATTATTCTATAATACTCATTATATACATTTATTAAGGATCTTCTAATAATTATTCGAATTTTATTAAATTATCATCATTATAATAATTATTATTATCTTTAATAATATCTAAAATATCATAATTAAAACTTAAAGGAATACTAATAAATAAAGTTTCAAATTAAATTTATTCATAAATATCAAATTTAAATTCATCATAAAATTCATTTACCAATAATTTATAATTATAAATATTATTAGTTGATTATTTCAATATATTATCGTTAATATTTTCTTAATAAAATTAATTTTAAAGATTAAAATTTTTTCTTTAATAAAATTATTCATTATCTGGTCTTTAAATAATTCTATTTTTAAGTAAATTAATATAATAATTATAATCTTAAGGTTTTTTTTTTAATTCTTTTTTAACTTTTTTATTTACTTAAAAATTTATTTCTAATTAATCATATTCTTAAAATTCTTAATCTAAAATTTATTAATCTTCAAAATCTTAAAATTCTGAAAAATCCTCAAATTCATCATTTTAAATTTATTGTAATTATCTTTATTTTCTTTTATTCTCATTTATAATATGTTAAGGAATTTAATATTATATTTCTTCATATTATATTTCTTCTTCTATATCACTTAAATTCATATTTTATTTTTTTAAAAATTTTTATAAAAATATTATTATTATTTTTGTTTATATATGTTTTAATATTAATTTATATACTGACTATATAATAATTCTTATATATTCTGATTTAAATTAAAAATAATATATAATTATAAAAATATAAAAATATTAAAAAAAATAAAAATAAAAATAAAAATAATATATAAAATTTTTAAAAAATTAAAAATATGTAAAATAATTATTATAAAAATATGGGGGATTTAACAAATTCTAATGATTATGAAACTAAATAAGTTCCTAATTCTTATATTAGTTTATTAAATTTATCCAATGATGGAATTATTGAAGAATTTGATGAAGCTTAAAAATATTAAAGATTTAATTTTGATAAAAAAATTGATTTTTTAAATTAAGATTAATTTAGTAATAGAAAAAGATTTAACTAAATTACAAGAGAAACATATAATCCTTAAAAAAAGATAAAAGGAGTTAATTTTTATGAAGATTTATTTGTAAAAGATAAATATCAAAATAATAATACTGGATATAATTAATTTGATAATATTTTAAATGATTAATTTTAATAATGAATTATTATTATAAATTATTATATTTTTAAAAAAAATTTATATTATTGTAAAAATATATATTAAATTTATTATATTTTTATCAAACTAATTCATCTCTATTTCTTCCTCCACTATTACATTATCTTATTCTATAAGTTAATTAAGCAATAATTTTTCTTAAAGGTTTTAAATCTTCTCTATCTTACCTCAAAATAGATTATAAATGATGTTAAGCTCTTTCTTTTCTTTCTCTAAATTATGTACAATGATTTCCTTAATAACCTTTTAAATCTTTATATCCGGTATCCGTATAAATTGATTATCTAGTTCTTGGAGTTTTTGTTTTTACCATTATATTAATTATTATATTAAAATATAAAAATATAAAAATATTATTATTATTATTATTATTTTTAAAATTATAAAATTTCATAAAAAATAAAAAATTTATATATATTATTTTTAAAATAAAAAATGTAAAGTAATTAAGTTTATAGATAAGAATAATAATTAGAAAAAATTGGAACTGTTTTAATAGATAATGATTAAGTTCATTTAATAAATACATTTATATATAATAATTCTACAAGTACTCCATAATTTTAATGGTTTAATTTAGATTTGAGAAAATATTTAGTAAATAATACAGATAATAGTTATTTTATTTAAGCAGGTAAATATTTATTAAGTGGAGCATAAATAGTTACTCCTATTTCACCAGATATTACAACATAAAATAAATATACTGATAGGATATTTTATTTAATTTGTAATTAAAATTTAGATCCTACTCAATTTCATGCATATGATAATTTTTAAGATACAACTTAAAATCCTGATGGTGGTAGTTATTAAACTTCTTTAAATATTGTAGCAAAATATAGATTATATTATAAATGGATAGAAACATAATCTTCTTTTGATAGTGTAACAGGAACAACATTTTATTTTTATATGTTAATTCCATAAATAGAATTAATATGGAATAAAAAATTTAATATTGAAAAATAAAGATTTTTATAATTTACATTAGGATCATATACAACAACAGCTATATCAGCACCAGGAAAAATAATTTAAATGTAACCTTTTAATATAGATGTAAATAAATTGTTTTTTAATACTAATTTTTAAATAAGATATTTATTAGATTTTGATATATTCTCATAAAAATAATATTAAAATGAATAATAAAAATAATATTAAAATAAATGAATAAATAATTATATTAATATCATTTCTTTTATTTTTTAACTAATTTTTCATATTTAGTATAATTTTATTTAACTTATAATTAAATATCATTATTAAATTTATCTTCTTATTCTTTTTTATCA
>JGI24890J29729_1000669_pt1 | contig 19954 bp, 10 predicted proteins | sample FreactcultureFD7_FD_29729 | JGI IMG/M metagenome (IMG submission 29729)
AGGTTAAAAATGATTATGAAAATCGCATTGCCCTTATTAAGCGTACTTATGGTGGGATGCGCCTCTCCAGTACCGGTCAAACAGGCACAATTTCCAACACCGCCAGCCCAACTGATGGCACCCCCACCGACCCTAAATTTATTGAAAAATGCGCAATGACTACGCAACAGCTCGTTAGCCTTCAAGGTTGGTTGAGCGAACAAATTGGAATCTTTAACGCCAAATGAACAGCCTGCAATTAAAAGAACTTGGCATAGACGACAAATGGGAAATCCCGTTAAATCAAGTCTTTGTTAAATATGACCTCGACACACCAAAGCGTCAAGCAGCGTTTATTGGTCAGTGTGCTGTTGAGAGCGCTAACTTTACTCGTTTACAAGAGAACCTTAATTACTCCGCCCAAAGACTAACGCAAGTCTGGCCTAGCCGTTTTCCCAATATCAATATGGCAGAAGCCTACGCACATAACCCAGAGAAGCTTGCTGACTTTGTATACGCTGGACGCATGGGTAATCTCCAAGACGGCGATGGATGGAAGTTTCACGGTAGAAGTTTAATACAACTAACAGGTAGAGAGAATTATGCAAATTGCGGAAGTGGTATTGGCGTTGATCTTATTGATAACCCTGATTTGTTACTCACTCCCAAATATGCCGCTTTAAGTGCAGGCTGGTATTGGAATCGTAAGCAGTTAAATCTGTTGGCTGATTCTGGTGATATTGAAACAATGACTAAACGTATTAATGGTGGTCTTATTGGAATAGAAGAACGTAAGGCTAAAATAAATAAAGCTTTGTTGGTACTTGAATAATGGCATACGATAAAGAATATCAACGGCAATATCGGTTAAAAAATCGAGATAAATTAATTGCCTATAAAAAAACATGGGTTGAATTAAATTTAGAAAAAGTTATTGAAAATAACAAAACCCGATATCAAGCTAAAAAAGATGAGATAAAAGCATATATAGCTGAATATAAAAAACTTAACCCAGCTAAAGCGAATGCCAATAAAGCTAAACGCAAAGCGGCTAAAAAGCAACGCACACCTAAGTGGTTGACAGATATAGACTTTGAACGCATTGAAAACCAGTATAAGCTTGCCACAATCCTTACAAAACTTCATAATGAGCCTTGGCATGTAGACCATATTATTCCGCTTCAAGGAAAACTGGTGTCTGGGTTGCACGTTCCTAGTAACTTGCAAGTTTTAAAGGGTAGTGAAAACTGCTCAAAGCAAAATAACTTTGTACTAGGGTAACTATGCCATTACAAAAAATTCAATTGCGCCCCGGTTTAAATCGTGAAGGCACTAACTACTCGAATGAGGGTGGATACTATGACGGCGATAAGATTCGTTTCCGTTCTGGATTTCCTGAAAAAATTGGTGGTTGGACACGGTTAAGTATTAATTACTTCCTTGGCGTTGCTAGGTCGTTATGGAACTGGGCTACATTAGCTGGTGCCAACTTACTTGGTATTGGCACTAACCTTAAATACTATATTGAAAACGGCGGTATTTACTACGACATTACACCAATCGTTGCCACGGCTAATGAAGTTAATGCTATATCGGTTGGCTTTACAACCCTAGTCAATACCATATCAAACTCTACTACAACTGTAGTAATGACTAATGCTAGGTATATGCCAGCTCAAAACGGCATCATTAAGATTGATACTGAACAGATCTTCTATAGCACCCTAACAGCTAATACTGCCTCTTCATGCATAAGAGGGTTTAACAATACTACGGCAGCTTCTCATACGGCTGGCGCTAATGTATCTAGCGGGTTCTTTCAATGGTATGACACTAATAATGATGCTAATAATGGTGACTTTATTATTATTTCTAACTGTTCGGTTTCTTCTGTAGGCGGCATAGCTAATACAACTATTAACGGTGAACACCAGACTTTCAAATATTCAGCTAACTATAACTACGTTTTATCTGCTCCCGGTTCTGACAATAACTTATCTAATATTACTTTTAGTACTTCTTCTGCCACAAACTTAGCTAATATAACGGTTCAAAATGAATACCCAGTTGGTTTGCCTATTTACTCTATTGGTAACGGCTGGGGTGCTGGGCCTTGGAGTCGGGGTGGTTGGGGTTCTGCCTATGATACTGGCGCTGGCGTAGGACAACAATTGCGGCTTTGGACTAATGATAACTATGGTCAGGACTTAGTTTTAGCTCCTCGTGGTGGTCCAATTTTTTACTGGACGGCGGCAAATGGCACAGGTAATAGAGCAGAATATTTAGCAGATTTAGCAAACGTTGTATCTAGCGGGTCTGGTGTATGGATACCACATACAACTAATGAAGTTGTAGCTTCAGATATTCAGCGCTTTGTTATTGCATTTGGTGCTAATAGTTATGATTCTACAGATTCTAATACCCCATTTGATCCAATGCTTGTACGCTGGTCAGACCAAGAAAACCCTTATGATTGGATTCCAGCTATAACCAATCAATCTGGTGAGTTTAGACTCTCGCATGGGTCTTATATTATGACCACCATTAATACCCGTCAGGAAGTATTAGTCCTAACCGACTCTACAATTTATTCTATGCAATATTTAGGGCCACCCTATATTTGGGGCTTTCAGGTTTTAATGGACAACATCTCAATTATGTCGCCCAATGCAATTATTACGGTAAACAACGTTACCTACTGGATGGGTACGGACAAGTTCTATATGTATTCTGGTCGGGTGGAAACTTTGCCTTGTGCGCTACGCCAATATATTTTTGCTGATATTAATAAAGACCAATCTTGGCAAGTTACCGTAGGATCTAATGAAGGCTTTAATGAAATTTGGTGGTTCTATTGTTCTCTAAACAGTACGGTAATTGATAAATATGTAATCTATAACTATTTAGATCGTGTTTGGTCTTATGGCAATTTAAACCGTACTTCATGGTTAGATTCTGGTATTCGCCCAAACCCAATGGGTGTGTATATTGTTGGCGCAGATGCTTTACTGAATCCAACAGGGCGAGTGGTTTACCATGAAGTAGGCACGGATGATGCAGGTGGTTTATCTAGTTTGCCAATTAGCGCTTATGTGCAGTCTTCCGATTTTGATATTGGGGACGGGAATAACTTTGCTTATGTCTGGAGAATGTTACCAGACGTTAACTTTAACGGCTCAAATGTAGATCAGCCTTCTGTTGTTATGGAACTTCAACCCCGCCAAAACTCAGGTTCAGCCTATGGGGACGCAGCTAATGCCACCACAACAAGTTCACAGAACTATGTAACATACCCCCAATATACGGTACAACAGTTTACAGGGCAGGTTTATACCCGCCTACGTGGTCGCCAAATGGCATTTAAGATTAGCTCAGATGGATTGGGCGTAGCTTGGCAATTAGGCGCACCACGGATTGATATTAAGAATGACGGAAGACGAGCATGAGTACAGGCACTACTAAAGCCCCTAACTTGCCAATCGCTCCGGTTGAGTATAGCCAACAGTTTCAAGACCAATTTAATAACGTCTTGCGGCTTTATTTTAACCAATTGGATAATCCGGGGCCTTCGGCTATGTCCACACAACGCAACGGGACAGCGGTTATTTCAGCCCTTAATTTTAGTGAAGCCAATGCTACAGGAGTTAGGGTTCTTAGCTTACCTACCCAGTCTGACTTAGCCAATATTACGGTAGGTTCTATTTATGTTGATACGGCTAACGCTAATGTTTTGAAAGTAAAGATTTAAATGGTAAAATCCAATAACTACAACCCCGTGAGGCCCATATGAGTCTACATAATTTAGCAAACCACGTCCAGTCGTTAGGGCGGGGAGAAGACTCGCAGTTAGTCCATATGACACCTAGCGAAGTTGGGGGTTTACAAACCTTAGCTAGAGCGCACGGGGGGTCTCTAAGTATTAACCCTAATACGGGTTTACCCGAAGCTGGATTTTTAAGTGATATTTTGCCTACTATAGCTGGAGCTACTGTAGGGGCATTTGCAGGCCCGTGGGCAGGCGCAGCCGTAGGTGGTGGGTTAGGGTATGCCATGAGTGGTGGTAATCTGCAAAAAGGCTTAATGTCAGGCATAGGAGCTTATGGTGGTTCGCAGTTAGGTTCTAATTTTATGGATGTTGGATCTTCTTCTGTGGCATCTGGAATAGTACCCCAAGCTGAATTGGCTGGCACGGAAGCGCTTAAAAATGCAGGATTTCAATATGGAGCTAATGGCCCAATAACACCAGAAGATGTTGGTAAATACGTATCTTCTGGACAAATTACGCAAGAACAATCTAAGTTATATGGTGACGCATATTCAAAAGCATTTAGCGGAGCCCCTTCTTCTTTAGCAGCAGGTTTATCGGATAGTAGTGCATGGGCAAAAAATGCAATGCCATTAGGCATGCTTGCTTTAGGTTCTCTTGGTGCAGCTAATTCAGGTACTACAGGAGTAAATGCCCCAGCGGGTACACCAACTCCCGGATATATCCGTCCTTATACATATTCACAAACTAAAAATCCAAATTTTGGTAAAGCAGGACAGCCTTATTTTAACCAATCGTATTCGGCACAAACACCAATCTTAGCTTCAAATTACAACACTACTGCTATGTACCCGCAACCTACTACCGCTGCTGGCGGTGGTTTAATGGCTTTAGCTGGTGGTGGTATGGCAATGGATCAAAATAAAGACCCAAATCAAATGTACCCCGGCAGTCAACAAACGCCGTCTCAGTATGCTACACCGTCTCAAATGCCTATAAGTACTAATGCTCTTAATGCTAGCTATGAACCAAAAACAGACCCATATACTGGTCAAATGGCATTAATGGCTGGCGGTGGACTTGCTGCACTGCGGTTTGATGATGGTGGGGATGTACAGCAGCCAGCACCCCAAGCAGAATCTACTTGGAAACCTACTGACCCAGTAAAACTGCAATCAATGGATCAAATGTTAGCTGGAGATAATAGCGGTAAATCTTACAATCCTACTGAGCATGGATATAAATGGAATGGGGCCGGCTTTGTTAATCCCAATGGTGCAGCTTTATCAGTAGATCAAAATGGTACAGTAACCCAAGCGCTACCTTCTCATAAAGATTACGAATTTAATGGTAAGTATTGGAATCCAGCAGGCGAAAACATAGCTTGGCACCCAGAAACAAGCCAAACNGCATATAAAGTTGATGGGGTTGAAGTACCTATTGAACGNCAAGCTACAAAAGGTATTGCNGCATNTACTGATGCTAAAGGCAAACCCCANATGCAAATGGGTAAAGAAGGCTTACCAGTTTTTACTGAACCAGAAGGATTGAGGCAATCAAAACTTTGGATGGATGAATATGGCGCACCAGCATTGGCTGGTTTAGCGTTAGGTGGAGCTGGCGCTTTAGCTGGTGGTGCATTTGGTGCTGCTGGTACAACAATGGCAGGTGAAGGTGCTGCGGGTGCTGGCGGTGCTGGGGCTGTGGGAAGTGAAAATGTATTTAGTGGTTTTTCNCCAACTGGGTCTAGTGCTGGATATGCAGGATCAAGTAGTCCCGGTGCTTTTCCCGGTGTATCTTCTGCGGATTTGGGTATNACGGCTACTAATGCGGCTTCTAGTGCTATACCTAATGCTGTTCCTGCTGCTGGAAGTTTAATGCCAAATTCAAACTATATGTTAGGAACGTATCTAGCTTCACAAGCGCTTGGCGGTAGAGGCGGTGTAGGTGGTGGCACAGAACAAAGTGGAATTGGTAATCCATATCCAACAACATCTACATTACAAATACCACAATACAATAACGCAACACATCAATACNTAAACGCTGCTCAAGGTGGAATAATGGGTCACTATGCGTCTGGTGGCATATCTAATTTAGGNGGCTATTCAGATGGTGGGCGCTTATTAAAAGGCCCCGGTGATGGTGTATCAGATAGCATCCCTGCACAAATTGGAAATAACCAACCAGCTAGACTTGCAGATGGTGANTTTGTAGTACCCGCCCGCATAGTGTCAGAACTTGGAAATGGTAGTACGGAAGCTGGCGCAAANCAGCTATATAAGATGATGGATCGGATTCAAGCAAAACGNCGTAAAACTAAAAATATGGCTACCGATACAAAATCATATAAAGCTTTACCAGCATGAATCTTGAACTTACTTTAATACCTATAGGCCATGTATCAGAAACAATACCTAGCATACTTAAGTACCTTAAAGAGTCTGAAGCATGGACTGGAGGACGGCTTAAAGTTGATGACGTATTACGCCTTGTTCTTACTGGAAGCATGCAGTTATGGGTCGTATTTTCCCCAGACGACAACCAAGTCTATGGACACATCATTACCGAAATCAAACAATACCCGCAAACCAAAATGTTAATTATTCAAGACTGCTGTGTTGAACCGCACCACTTAGCCTACATTGAAGATAAAATGCAGGATATAGCAGAACGTTTTGCTAAAGATTCCGGTTGTAGTGGTATTGAATTTACAGGCCGTCCCGGTTGGGGCAAGCGCATTAGTAAGTATGGATATGATTTATATAGCGTAACCTATCAAAGATTTTTTAAGGAACAATTATGAATTCAGGCGGCGGTGGGTCTTCGCAACCCACACAACAAACAACGCAACAATCTAGCGTACCTTCATATGTACAACCGTATGTTGAAAACGTATTGGGGCGCACTGCGGCTTTAACGGATATTAACCAAAACCCATACCAACCGTATCAAGGTCAACAAGTAGCTGATGCTTCGTCACTTCAGCAACAGTCTTATACAGGAGCTGGTAACTTAGCAACACCCGGACAATTTGGTCAAGCCACAGATTACGCTACTCAAGCTGGTCAAGGAATGTTAGGAACTACTGGTTCAGCTTTAGGTTATGGTTCTCAAGGCGCTGGNTACGGTTCTCAAGGCGCTAACTTAGGAATTTCTGGCGGTGCACAATATGGTTCTCAAGGTGCTGGCTATGGCGCACAAGCTACACAAGCAGGGCAGAATTATCAGAATTTAGCTACTAGTCCTGCGGCTATGCAAGCCTACATGAACCCCTATATTCAACAATCTTTACAGCCCCAGCTACAACTTTTAAACCAACAACAAGCATTAGAAGGTCAAAACATTAATGCCAAAGCTGTTGGTCAAGGCGCTTTTGGTGGTAATAGAGCAACNTTAGCACAAGGGTTAAATCAACANAATTATGATTTAGCTAANCAATCTGCTATCGCCCAAGGATATAACACGGCGTTTACTAATGCCCAACAAGCTCAACAGTTTGGTTCTAACTTAGGTCTTCAAGGTTTACAAACCGGCATACAAGGCGCTAATACTGGTTTGGCTGGGGTTAATGCACANTTAGCGGGTACAGCTCAAGGTATGCAGGGCGCTCAAGTAGGGTTACAAGGCGTTGCTGGTGCGCAAGCTGGGTATTCTGGAGCTAACCAAGCGGCTGGAACATTAAGTGGTATTGGGTCTGCACAGAATTCAGCTAATCTAAATAACTTAAGTATGCAAAACCAGCTTGGTGGTCAACAACAAGCTCTTAATCAAGCACAGCTTAACGTGCCATTACAGCAATATCAAGCAAATCTTAATTATCCATACCAGCAACTGGCGTTTCAACAGGGTATGTTTAGTGGTTTACCAATGTCGCAGACAGCACAAACTATGTACCAACAACAACCTAATACAGGNCAACAAGCCNTAGGATTAGGTCTTGGCGCATTGGGCGCATACAGAGCGTTTGCTTAAGGAAATAATATGAATGCAACTATGTCATCTATGGGTTCACAGGGTATGTCCGGTATCGGAGCCCCACCCATTCAAAGTCCAGCACAAACCGCACAAGGTATGCCTCAAGAAAACATGGGGCAAGTAATGGCTTTGGCTCGCAAAATGAGTGACATGCAGTTGGCTGATGTGTTGTCTGGTAAAAATATGGACGTACCCCAGTTTGCCGCAATGACGGAAGCTATGGGTCGTAGGTCTTTACGCAATGCAATGAAAGGCGCACAAGCGCAGGGGCAGTTACAAAAACCCAATCTTAAACAACAGACCCTTGCTGAGTTACAAGCAGAACAAGCACCGCCGTTAACTCCTCAAATGAATCCAGCATTACAACCACAACAAGCACAGCCAACCATGACGGCGGCTGAAGGTGGGTTGGCTTCTTTACCTGCTCCTAATATGGAGTCTATGGATATGGCTGCTGGCGGTATTGTTGCGTTTGCTGACCCCAGCAATGATCAAGAAGTAAAAGATAAAAGTTCTTATTTTCCAGAAGGTTCTTCAACAGATAAAAAAATATGGTATGCGTTAACACACCCATCGGAAGCACTTGCTAAATTTAATGCAACAGAACCTTCTAAAGGCCCAAAACTTACTAAAGAAGAAGTAGATTTAATGCGTAGGGGGGCTATTAAATCACCTACTATGGCTGCTTTTAATGCTACCCCACCTGAAGAGCAACTAGTTGAAATACCCCCTATGGCAGCTCCTTTACCAAATCCTTCTGCTCCACCAGTTGCTACCCCACCCGCCGGTCTTGCCGCTGCCGCTGCTCGTCCTGCTATGCCACCTGCTCAACCAAAACCTGCTGTTCCTTCTTCACAACCAGAACCTGCTGCACCCCCACCTACTGGTAGCGTATCTGCACAAGACTACGACACACGCCGTAAAGCTTCTATGGAAGAGGCTATGTCTTACTTTAAAGATGAGATTGCTGGTAATAAAAAAGCCGAAGCTGGTTTAGATAAAATTAAAACGCAAGGTTCTGCCGAAGCTTTAATGATGATAGCTGCCGCAATATCTGGCACACCTAATATGACAATGGCTATGGCTAAAGGCTTACCATTGGTTGCTGCGCAATCCGCATCTGTGCGGAAAGAACTTGATACGTTACAAGGTAAGATTGATGACCGTAACTTGTCTCTTAAGAAAGCAACTAAAGCCTACGAACAAGGCGACATGAAGTCTTACACAGATTACATGGACACAGTTAGCCAAGCCGATTACAGAATTAAATCAGCAGCAAGCCAGTTAATTACTGCTAACGCACATACACTTACTGCCAAAGCTAGCATGATGAATGCTGGTGCAAACAAAGCCGCTGTAGGGGCAGAAAGCAGAGAAAAAATTGCTTTGGGCGATGCTGTTCGTAAGTCTGTTGATGAAAGACTTAAAGATGATATTGGGTTCCGTAATGAATGGCGTAAAATGTCGTCAGATCAAAAAGCACAATTTTATCAAGATCAAATGGCAACACTTGCTCCAATATATGGTGCTAAAATGCCAGCCGGGGGTGGGATGAATTTAGATAGCCTTTCTTCGCAAGCAGATGCTATATTAAAAAGCAGACAACCTAAGCAATAATTTAACTGTGCCACTTTGACATAAGGTCATACGAATGGATTTGAGTAAACTCTCAGACAACGATCTTGTTGCGTTACGTGACAAGAATTTAAACGGAATGTCCGATGAGGGATTACGCTATCTATCTAGTTTAGGCAAACCAGCGGCTCCAGAAGAAAAACCCGATACTGGGTTTACAGGGGCATTAAAATCTAGCGCTCAACAAATACAAGCAGATTTTGAAAGACTTAAAGGGCGTACTGGTTTTAAAAATGCAGATATTGCTGAGCAAGAAGCTAAAGCACACGAGAAAAAAGCAGGGCAAGTATTTAAGCCAACTGAAGAAAGTTGGGCAGAAGCGCCTTGGCAAAAACTTAAAGAAACTGCTGGCGGTTCTTTGCCTTATATGGCTGCCCCTCTTGCCGCTGGTGCGGCGGCTTTAACTTTACCTGCGTCCCTTCCCACCGCTGCAATTGCTACAGGTCTTGGTGGTATAGCTTCTGCTACACAATTTACTGGCTCAAACCTTTCACGCCAACAACAAGAAGACCCTAACCTAAAGTTACAAGACACTAGCTTAAGTTCTGCTGCACTTGCGTCTATTCCTCAAGCGGCTTTAGATATGGTTGGGTTTAAGTATATACCCGGTATTCAAAGAATCTTTAAGTCGGCAGGTAAAGAAATATCCGAACAAGCTGCTAAAAAAATGCTAGATCAAGGCATTATAAAAACTGCAGGGCAGTACATTGCTGGCGGCGCTAAGATTAGTGGTATTGAAGGTGCTACAGAAGCTGGGCAACAAGTCTTTGAACGTTTACAAGCTGGGTTAAATATTGCTGATAAGCAAGCCCGTGATGAGTATTTTGATAGCTTTATTGGTGGCGCTGCTTTAGGTGCTATTGCCTCGCCGTTCGGTGTTCGTGGTCAACGTGGTCAAGCCAAAGAAGTAGTAGCAAAAGCAGAAACAAAACGTGCAGACGAACTTGCCGCAGAACAAGAAGCTACTCAAGCCGCTAAAAATGAAATGGCAGCAATTGCTAAAGAACAAAAGCCTATTCCAATAGCGCCCGAACAAATAGCTCAAATGCAGCAAGAAGTTATTAGCCAGCGTGGTACATTGCAACGTGAAATGGATAGGTTTAGGGCAGAAGCTGTTAAAGAAACTGACCCAGATAAACTAGCCGCAATTAGCGACCGTGCGGCACAAATTCAAACTGGCTTAAATGACTTAGATGCCGATAAAGTTAAAGAACAAATTAGCAATTTAAGCAAAGAAGCTGGAATACTTAAAAAGCAAGTAAAAGTTGCTGAAAAGAAAACACCAGAAACTGCTGATGAATTAAAAGCTCAGCTTGAAAAAACACAAACTCGTTTACAAGATCTTAAAGCTAAACTACCCGCCCTTGCAATACCCGAACAAGAAGGCGCTGGTCAAAATTACAAAAACCAAATGGCTGCTAAATTAGCAGCGCTTACTAAAGCCAGAGATGAGGGAGATCTTGAAGCTGTAGGTAAATTAGCCCGCCAGTACAAAGAAATGCAGGGCAAGTATCAAGGTGTACAAAGTAGTTTATTTGAAGAAACCAAAACAGGCATGGTTTACCCAGAAGCGGATAAAGCTGCTGCCGATAAAATTCGTGCCGATTTAGCTGCAGAAAAAGAAGCTACATTTCAAAAAGCATTAGGAACTGTTGAAGAAGCTACAACGCCTAAAGCAACTGAAGTAATACAACCTGCAACAGAAGAAGATATTGCAGCGCAAAAAGAACAGCAAGCTAAGTTAAAAGAACTTCAAGACTCCCGCAGCACAATGCAAAAGTTGTTTGATACGGCTAATAATAGTAATGACATTGAAGCCGCTATTCAGTTACGCAAACTTATTGAAGCTAAAGATAAAGAAATTGAAGCCGCTAAAGTTATACCCAAAACAATTGAAACAGAAAAAAGTAAATATCAAGGCGACCGCACAAGAGAAGAAGATATTAATGCAATAAAAGCATACCAAGAACAAATTAAAAAAGCTGATGATACGGTTAAAGCAACTAACCCGGACAAAATGTATGACGCAGAAGGTAATTTAACTAAATACGGCGAAACAGCAGTTACCGCACAAAATGAACGAGATCGTTTACAAGGTCTTTTAAAAGAAACTCAAGAACGCCTTGATAGAGCAAATATAGCTGCAGGCACAGAACAAAAAACAACCGAGCAAGTAGCACAAGCATTCCCTGAAAAAGGCGGCCCCGATGTAGAAGTAATGGGTAAGTTAAATACATTGCGTAAACGTGTTGGTGATACTGTAACTGCTCGTGCAGCAATTATGGGTTTACGTAGAAAATTGCATCAAGCTAGAGTAGCTAAAAATAGAGAAGGTGCTTCCGATGCTATTCTTAAAATGCGGGATCTTGTTGAACAAACGACAGAACAAGCAAAAGATAATGAAATTCCTATACCTAAAGAATTACCAGAAAATAGCAAAAAATATTACCGTGCTTTAAATGCCGTACGAGCTAAACAAGATAAAGCTCTTGAAGTTTACATGGATTCTGTTGAAGCTTTAGTTAATCGTGACTATATTGGAGGTGTAACTAAAAAAGCTAAAGTTACAAAAAGTATTCTAGAAAAACGCATTGAAAATAATGCTAAACTTTTTGCTAGTGCTATGCTAGAAGAAGTAGCTGTACACCGTCGTGTAGCTGGCGCTATTGAACTTACGCAAGAACAAAAAAATACAACCACTAAAAAATACGCTGAAGCAATTGAAGAATTTAAACGTTTAGCTAGTGGCGAATTAGCGGCTCCAGAAGCAGCTAGAAGTGTTATTGCCGAACATATTGGGGATATTACCTATACCGCAATTAATGAGGGTATGAAAGGGCGTTTTGTTGGTAAGACGGAACGTGCTGAACCTTTGCTTAAATTGCAGTTTGGTAAACCTGAACCAGAAGAAGTTGGTACGCTGGCTAAAGACATGGGCTTAACCGTTCGTGAAAAAGAAGAAGGCAAAAAACTTGATGTATCAAATGTAGGTAACATAGAACAAAAAGAATTATTTGCTGAAAAAGAACTAAAACCTATTGCAACTAAACGGGCTACGCATGGAAACTTTATGCGTTTTGTGGGTCTTCAGGCCAGTCGTCTTAAGCAAGCTAAAGAAAATGCACAACAAGCTATTAATGCCACACAAAAAGTAACTAAATCTCTTGAAGAAAGAATTAGTTCTTATAGAAAAATAATTAACAATTACAAAAACACGTTAGCCAATGTATTGGCAAACGTAAAAGAAGACGCACGTCAAAGAGCTAAAGCAGAAGTTCGTTCTCAAGCAGCTAAATTGCGTAAAGAAGCTTTGGCTCTTTCAGAAGAATTGTATGGCGAACAATTACAGACGCTTGAAAAGAGCCTAGCTACATTAAAAAATGAACGCGCTTTTTTTGCTAAATCTGTTAAAAAAATGGCTGATAGCAAATTTAAACACGCCGTTAACAGCAAAATTCATAGCATGGACGCACAAATTAAAAGGATACATCTTAATATTTCATTTATTCGTGAAAGTTTTGAAACTACTGTTGAAAATAATACGGTTAATCTTGAAGAAAAACTGTACAAAGAGTACGTTGGTTCTGATCCCGTACTAAAGTCGGTACTTGCCGCTATGAAACGCAAGCGTGATACGTTTGATAAGATGGTTGCTGAACACAACAATACACTTGAAGCGGAAGGACGTGCCCGCAGAGTTGAAGAAGCCGCTTCCGAAGAACCCGTTAAACAAATTACACCAGAAGAACGTGCGCAAGAACAACGTCTTTTAGCCGGTTTAAACTTACCCGGTATGCGTTTGACTGGTAATCTTGTAGATGCTAAAGCTACGTTATCTAATTTAAAAGTTAAATTAAAACAATATATTAACGAGGGTAAAAAAGCCCAAGTTACTAAAACACGACTTGCTATTGAAGAGCAACAAAAAATTGTTAACGAAACAGTACAACCTATTTTTACACCAGAAGAAAAAGCAGAAAAACAAGCTGAAGTTACAGCCGCACAAGTACGCAAAGATGCTCAGCACAGTAGAGAAAGAGCAGAACTTAAGAAAAAACAAGTTGAAATGCGGCGTAAAGAAGGCATTGAACTGGCGCAGAAAAAACGTAATAACATGGAAACAAAACTTGCGGAAGCTAAAGAGCGTCTTGCAAATGCAGAAAATAATGATGTGCTTCCTACTAAAGCTGAATTAGATACACTTAAAGGTGCTATTGCTAAAGCCGAAAAAGACCTTAAAAATTTAAAAGCCACACCCACAGAAGAAAGAATACCACCATCTTCCCGTGCACAAGGTCCGGCTACAAGAAAAATACACCCAACTAAAATGTTTGCTGTTGGTACTGCTAACAAACCCGTTACAAAAGGAGTCGCTACTGCAAGTATTGAAAAAGGTATTAAAGAAGGCGCAAAAGCATTTGATTTTAATATGGGTGTTGAACGTGAACTTAGTGGTTTATCTGCTAACGAATTTGGCGATTTATTTAATAGTATTAATAAAAACGATGTAGATTACCGCATTGATACAACTATTACCGGAACAGGTCTTACACAAGACGCAACGCAAGCTGTTGTTAACAAAGTAAAATTGCCCAAAGGTTTAAAATTAACTGTATTAAGTAAGCTTACGCCTTCTTTACAAGCCGCACTTAAAAAGAATGGATATGATCCAGCTACTGTTAAAGGGGGCGTATTACCTGATGGTTCAGTATTTATTGTGGCTGAAAATCATGCAGATATTAAAGACGTACAACGCACAATATCCCACGAAGTTATAGGCCACCTTGGGGTAGAAAGTTTAATTGGCGAAGCTGGTATGGATGCGTTAGCAAAACGTGTCGCTAAGCAAGAAGGTGGAGTAATGGGCTTAGCAGAAAAGCTAGGCGTTCAAGAAGAAGCCCTCGGCGCATATATGTCCGCTAAGCAATCAGGTAAATCTGATGAGTTTGCTGCAGCTAAAGCTTTGCGTGAAGTTATAGCCCATACTGAAGAAGCTCGTGTTGATAAGAATTTTTTAGGTAAAGCTAATGAGTTTATTAAAGCTTTAGTAGGTGCTGTAAGGGCCGCCTTAAGAAAAATGGGATTGGATTTAGATTTAAACACCAGCGACGTGTACAAGATGTTGCGGGATGCTCGTAAAGAGTTTGATGCTGTTGCGCCCGGAATGTACAAAGGACGTGATGGAGAAATTCAAGTTAGATCTGGTGGCGCTAAGTATGGCCCCGGTGGTGTAGTAGTTGCGGATGCCGCCGATAAGATTCTTACCCAAAAACAAAAACAAAAGATTCTTCCAGCTAACTTTGGTTTGTTGTTTGAACAAAGAGTTGTATCGGCTACGGCAGGATTAATGCGTGCTTTTGAAAACAAAGGCATGAAAAATTCAATTGAAGCTTTACAATCTAAGTATTATATAGCCAACCATAACCAGCGTTTTGTTTGGGCTTCTCATGCTCTTACTAGCGGCGTACCAGTTCTTGAACCTGTTAAGCGTTCGGACGGCAAAACAGAATACGTATTAAAACAATCCAAAGGCGCTAATGTTCAAGGTATTATTGATGCCTTAAGTAAAGCTAAATGGGGTAATGCGCAAGGGGTTAATAACGTATGGAGTCTACATAGAATTTTACTTCGTGCCAAATCTGTTGGGTTTGATAAATTAAATTTTGATAAAGCAGAAGTAACTGAAAAGCTTTTACAAGCTAATGAAGCTGTTATTAATTCAAACCCATCTTTAAAAGCAGCTATTAAAGAAGCTGACGACATATATAACCAATATAACCGTGATTTGTTAACCCGTTTTTTAGTTAGCACGGGCGCAATGAGTAAAGAAAAAGCTGATGCTCTTGTTAAAGATAATGCATATATACCATATTATAGAAAAAAAGATGATGGCACTGTTGTGCTTGATTTTGGCGAAGGTGTTAAAAATGTTCGCATTGGCAATATTAAAGACCAACCGTATTTAAATGAACTTGTTGGCGGTAATGAACGCATTGTAGATGCTTTTACAGGTATATTGCAGAACACTAACTTGCTGATAGATATGGGCTTACGTAATTTAGCTACTCGTCAAACAGCGTTTGCCTTAGACTCTATGGGGCTACTTGAAAAAGGCAAAAATAAAGAAGGCGCTGAAAAACGCACTGGTATACGTAAAGGCCCGGGCCCAGCAAGTGATAAAGTCATTAGATTTTATGCAAATGGTGACCCAGTACACGCTGTAGTTGATACAGAATCTGTTGGCGTTCCATCCGACTTGGTTGTTGAAGGTCTTGGCGGTGTAAGTACTAGCGTGCCAACTATTGTAAAAATGATGGGGATTCCGGCAAGTATTTTGCGCACATTTATTACTCGCAATCCTGTATATGCTTTGCGTCAGGCGGCTCGTGATCCTTTAAATGCTGTTATGACAAACGGTATTGAATTAAAAGCTATGGGCAACTCCTATAAGATATTAGGTAAAGCATTAACTGGAAACAAAGAAGCTACTAGCGATGTATTTAAGTATGGTATTACTGGTAGTAACGTGTATACCGGAACTGTTGAAGACATGCAAAAACAAATGATGCGCATGCTTGATGGTAAAAGTGGCATAGATAAGTTCTATGCTAAGCTAGATACGCTTGCCGTTAATGCAGATTCCGCCACTCGCCAAGCAGCTTTTACTAATTTCCGTAAGCAAGGTATGACGGAAATGGAAGCTATGCTAGCTACATATGAATTAATGCCGTTTACCCAGCGTGGTACTTCAGCTAGTGTGTTTTGGCTTTCTACAATGGTGCCGTTTTTAAATGCGCAAATACAAGGTTTAAATGTTTTGTGGAAAGCTATGTCGGGTAAAGCTACGTTCCAAGAAAAACTAAAAGTTAAGCAACAGTTTTATGCCAAAGGCGCAATGATGTTTGGTATGTCAATTGCTTATGCAATACTAATGAGTGATGATGAAGCCTATCAAAACGCTAATGATGATGAAAAATACAACAACTGGTTTGTGTACACACCATTTTCTAAAGAGCCATTCAAAGTACCAATCCCATTTGAATTAGGTATTTTGTTTAAAGCTATTCCGGAAGCTATGGTTAACGTAGCTAAGGGTGATAGAGAAGCTGGCGAAGCACTTAATGCAATTCGTAAACTTATTCAAAGCAATTCGCCAATTGGTTTAGGTTCTTTACCACAAGCCATTAAACCCCTTATTGAAGTTACTGCAGACTATTCGTTCTATACAGGGCGCAGTATTGTTGGCGAAAGATTAAAAGGCGTTGACCCTAGCGAACGTTATAACGCTAATACTAATGAAATTCTTAAGCTAATTGGTAAAGGAACAGGTTCTATTCCTGTTTTAGGCGAGTATTTGTCCCCTGTTCAACTTGAGTATTTAGTGCGTGGTTATTTTGGTAGTTTGCCATTAGCTTTGGCTTCCATTACAAACCCAGCTTTTAGTACCGGAGAAGCACCTGAAGGTCGTGGCATAGTAAGCAGTACAACACCAGTTATCGGGTCTCTTTTCCAACCGCTTGATGCAAACGGTATGATTAACCGTGCTTATAAAGATATGGAAAGTATTCAGCGTACTAAAGCAACATACAACAAATTAATTGAAGATGGTAATCAAAAAGCTGCGGATAATCTGCTAGATGTTAAAGCAGACGAATTAAATTTAGCCCCGCTTGCTGGCGCTTTCCGTAGTCGTATGGGTAACCTAGCTAAAGAAGAACGCAGAATTAAGTCTGATCCTGATATGTCTGCCGCAGAAAAACGGGAGTTACTGGACATGATTAAAGAAGAAAAAATTGGGCTATCTAAAGAATTAATTAGCGCACGCGAGTAAACCACACGCCTAGCTTGCCGTTATTAGTACCAAAATCTGCTTTAGCTATCATTCCGTAATGAAGCGCCGCCTTTAATCCCGCTTCTTTAGTTTCTTTTAACTTCAAAGACGGAACGAAGAACGCCCCTTGTGGGGGCATAGTAGACCAAGGGTAATGTACCTTAATCTTCTTTGTCATCTTCTGTTATAGGGCGGCTTATCTTCATTACGTTAACCCGCATAGTTGGCCCACGAGTTTTAGCTAGTAGGTTTGGTCGTGCGTAATTAATCTTGAAATTAGGTAATTTCTCTAGCTGTTCTTTAAAGTCCGAATATCCGTAGCTCATCGCTACACAGTGCGCTTTAAGTAGTTGCTCTTCAATATAGTAATCCACATGTCCGGGCGTTACATTATGCTCAACTCTACCAGCTACATCTGACCTAGTTAATGACTGGTCAATTTCCCCATTAACGCCTAGCGTCGCTTGCAGATTGCCATTGAGGGCTTTAATAACCACAAATTTACCAAAGTATTCACGAGTATAGGCATTCAATACGTCCTCTGCGGTGCGCTTACTTCCATATATAACTGAACGGGCATCGGTTACCATCATACGTAGAACATCTAATACAGGCCCGATTGGTATATCAATAATGTTGGCATACTTCTTACCTAGCAAAATAATAGTGGCAATGATGCAACTGTTGCCAGCCGTCCAATACCGCTCCTCATCATTACTAGCAAACTCCCGATCAAGGCGCTCGGTTGTTTCTTCTAATACCTTAGCAACAGTAGCCTGATTCTTAACTACCCAACGAATAAAGTCACGCCCAGCTACACCAAAGTTTTTCTTAAGTAGCTTTAATGTGGTTCTTTCCTCAGTAGTCCAAGTAAGCTTTTTGTGCATCTGTAATTCAAGGATACGAAACATTTCTGCCTGTGATGCGTGCTTACGTGCGCCTGATAAATAATCCATGACGTGCGTATTTGATGAGAAAAGACACAGCAGTTTCCATGTAGTGTCGTTAACCCGTTCTTTATTGCTACCCGATTCCATGCGGTCTTTGCCTTTACCCTGCGTTAAATCTAACAGGAACTCAGGCAACCACTCAAAATCTTCTCGGCTTTTATTTGTGGTTTCGTCAATGATGAAAGGCAGGCTATTTAATAAACCCTGTCTTTGTTGCGATGCCACAATAGATGTGCTTTGCGTAACCCTATACCGTTCAGGATGCCCAAAGAAACTAGCCGCTAATTCCAGCGCCAAAGACTTACCCATACCAGAATCGGATGATCCCAGATGGTATACACAGCCGTTATAGATAGTAAAGTTCATCAAGATAGAAGCGGGGCCGACTAAAGACATAGCTAAGATCTGCCACTCTTGCTTAGCTATAAGCATGTTAAATACTTTTCTCCACTCATCTACTGAACCAGTAGGTGTCGTAGCACGGTTTATGTTTTCTAACGAGGGGGTTGGCACATAAACTTCAGCGCCGTCTGAGGTAAATATGCGGCTGTTAAACACAAACGTCTTGTCCTCTTGCCAGCCACAGTTACTTGGTATTTTCAACGCCCTTTTGTTGGCGCTAACAAATTCTACGCACCCACGCACATACTCGAATAGGTTCTTGTCGTTGCCTGAACCGTAGGCTGCAATGATGTTTTGATTAGCTAGCGCCTTAACCGTTTCGTCTTTACTTACTATCGACTTCTGTGGAATCAAAATATCAATAACCCCGTCAGGACGAAACGCCAACATATGTACCATGTGGTCGCCATTGCTATTAAGGATGTCTACTGCAAACAAGTCATACGGAAGTACCATGATCTGCTTACGAGTTTTACCTTTGCCATCTTCATCGTCTAAAAGCCTGTCCATAAATACGCCACCATTAGAGCCGTAACTAAAGCCTTTGGGTGGAATTGGGCGTGTTACGGTAATCTGTTGTGGGTCGCAATCCTCGTCTGATTTCTTCTCAACTACTATTTCCTTAGCCTCATTAGCAGTTTTGATTTCCCGCCCTAAAGCTAATGGGTTAGTTATCTTGCCAAAATGGGGACATTTTTCACAAATTCCGGGGTTTGCTTCGTCTAGCTTAAGGCAACCATAAGGCCCTTTAATCTCGTTCCATTTAGTGTTATGGCGGTCAATATCGTACGGGTGTAGGGCTGATAGGGCTAAACCTTCTTCTACCCCGTCCTCGCACGATTTAGCTAGGCTGAGGATGCCACGCCACAAAGGCTCCATGCCGTCATCAGTTGCGTTATCTTTGTAATAATGGATCTGCCCACAAGTTGTGATGTTTTTAAAGAAAGTAACGCTGTTTTCTATTAACTTAACGCTATTGGCATTGGGGGCTAATTGAGGGCGTTTTCCGGGCAGTTGTAGCGTAGGTAGGTTCTCGTATGCCGCACCATTCATCTTGTCCCGTAGGGCGCTTGCAACCGTCTCAAAATCAAAAGTCTTGGGGCTAGCCTCAACCATAATCTTGACCTTGCGGGGGGTCTCTTGCTTGTAGTTGCTGGTATCAGGAACTCTTAGTACACGGGCGGCATCGCCAGTAACCATTGCATCAATCTTAAGCCCCTCTTTTTTACANAGTCTCTTTAGNTTCTCAGCAACAGGTTTCCAAACATCAATATCTACTTCTTCCGTAAAAGGCCAGTACACATGNAAGCCNCCACCACTAGAAACAATCCAAGGCGTACCTAGTTCTGCTAAAGCAGTTGTGGACAAGAATGTATCAAGGGCAGTTGCCGCCTCACCTTTAGTTGCATAAGA
>JGI24890J29729_1000670_pt1 | contig 19861 bp, 25 predicted proteins | sample FreactcultureFD7_FD_29729 | JGI IMG/M metagenome (IMG submission 29729)
GAAAGATAATCACCACGAAGGATGAGACTCGAGTCATCGGTATCAAGGATATTTCTGAGCATGTGAAGAAGCTTGAGGCCATGAACGATGACAATTCAAAGATCCGTTTGGCATGGCTCAATACGAAAGTCGCTGTGCTTAAGGTGGGAGCGGGTTCTGAGTCCGAGCTTTCGTATGTATCCAAGAAGGCTAAAGATGCTTGTCATGCTTCCTATTTGGCATTGAAGGATGGAGTCGTTGCAGGTGGAGGATTGGCATTGGCTAACGCCAGTGCATATCTCCCGAAAACAATAGGAGGGGATATCTTACGAGTCGCTTTGCAAGAGCCTCATGCCCTCATCGCTAAGAATGCAGGGGTTGAGATGGTAGGCATTACGATTCGAGGATATGGCGGTGTTGACGCACGGACTGGGAAATTAGTGCCAGACATGTTTGAGGCCGGCATAGTCGATCCGACTCTCGTCATTAAGAACGCAGTGAAGAATTCGGTCTCTATTGCTTCAACAGTCTTGACTTCCTGTGGTATTATTACGCTGCCTAAACAAGAAAATGAAACTCATCGGCAAATGCCAAGTATGTAAAAAGACTCGGCTCTTCATTCGGAAGCGAATTTATATTCACAAGATGATTGGAGAGATCACTTCTCAGAGCCGATTGTGCGGAGGATGTTTCAACAACATCCGCAAGATGGACCCGATGTTCAAGTAGTCGAATAATGGTTTTTTTCCACCATGTCATTAGAACTCACTCCACAAAGACTCAAAGCAAACAGAGAGAACGCAAAGAAAGCGGGACGACCAAAAGGTGTCGCCACTATCGAGCGTGAGAAGGCGAAAGATTATATCGCTTCACGCATCGGAGAGTACATGCCTCAGATATTCGAGGTCATCGTCGCAAAGGCTCTCTCGGGAGACATTGCGGCCGTAAAAGAATTGTTCGATAGGGGATTCGGCAAGCCGTCTCAGGCTGTCGATGTCACGACGAAGGGCGAGTCCGTCAATCCTTCTTCGCCAGAGCTTGCCAAGCTCGCTCAGGACTTCGAAGAAGAACTGAAAAAGAATGTCAAAAACTCCGCTTCTTGACCAAGTGTCATTGGTTGGATTCATCGTTAGCAACGACATACGAAATGAAACCGGCGATCCATTAGACTTTTGGAAATACCGCTTCATGTACGACATCTATTGCGATAGGTCGAGACTTTTGTGCTGCAGGAAATCAGCTCAGATAGGCTTCACCACATTCGAAATAGTGAAGACGGCTCATGAGTGCAAGTTCGATAAGTACGACATCATCTACGTTCTGCCTACGGCCGATGATGTAAAGAAGTTCTCAGGAGGCAAGACCAACAAGATTCTCTCTCAGAATCCAATCATGGCCGCTTGGACGAAGGACAAGGACTCTATCGAGCAAAAGCAGTTCGGCGACAATACAGTTTACTATCAGGGATCATGGACAGAGCGAGCGGCCTTGATGATTACAGCGAAGAAGCTCGTGGTTGACGAATACGATCGATGCAAGCCTCAGATCGTCGAGCAGTATGATTCACGTCTGCAATCGATAGCCGAGCCGAAAAAAGCGTTCTTCTCAAACCCAAGCGCTCCCGACTTCGGCATCGACAGACTCTACAAGCAAAGCGATCAGAAGAAATGGCACATCACGCATTCATGCGGTCGTCAATATGTCATGGACGAGACTTGCATCGATTATGATGCTCGCATCTATCGCTGTCCGAAGTGCGCTAAGGAGATCACGGATGAAGAACGCCGTATGGGGGAATGGAAGGCGACTGGCAAGGGCGAATGGTCGGGTTACTGGATTCCTCTGTGGATAGCTCCCTGGATGCCGGCCTCAAAGATAGCGGATGCCAAGAAAGAAAAGACTCCTGAATACTTTGCCAACTTCGTTGCAGGTCTTCCGTATATTGGAGGCGGCAATAAGGTTGCGGCGTCCACCATCATTAACTGCCTTGATAGGCGCATCAATGAGCAGGAAGAGCGCATCATCATCGGCGTCGACACTGGTCTTCCTATTCATTTCGTCTTGGCGAACAAGCAGGGCTTCTTTCACTACGGCAAGTTCCAAAGCTCCGATCCTTACGATGAGCTTGAGAAGATAATGATTCGTTTCCCGAGCTCGATAGTCGTTGCCGATCAAGGCGGAGACCTCATCGGCATTCGAAAGCTCCAAGCGAAGTACCCAGGACGGGTCTTCCTCGTGTGGTATCGTGCAGACAGAAAGACGCAGGAGCTTATGCAATGGGGAACTGATGCCGAGTACGGCAAAGTCGTTGCCGATCGTAACCGCATCATCCAATGGTTCATTGACGAAATGCTTGCCAAGCAGGTCACATTCAATGGCTCGGAGTCCGAGTGGCAGGACTACATCGTTCATTGGATGAACATATACCGCACATGGGAGGAGAATGCTCTCGGGGTTAAGGAATTCAAATGGGAGCGTCAAGGACCAGACCATTGGGTTCACGCCACGATATATGCTCGCATTGGCTTGGAGAAGTTTGCAGAGACCAAAGCCCAGATAGTCGGGGGCGATGTCCTCGAGGGAATACCCACAGGACGATTCTTCAATGAACAATAAACCATACACGGGAGCGTTTCGAACATTATGAAATTACCCATTGAGCAACTTACAGTCGTCACCTTGACAGAGCATGAGGCTCGGATGTTCGTGCAGTTCCAAAAGCACTTCACCTTGATTGGGCTTCTCGAGTCCATTGGGGGATTCTCAATCAGGAACGGGAGTGTTACTATCCATTTCGATTCAACGGGGCAGATCGGTTCGGTAGACAAGCAAGAGCATTACAGGCCGTAGTTCTTTGAAAACCGCAAGCTAGGTAAACAAAACAAGATGAAGAAACTTATATGGAGGCTGAGTCGCCTACCAGAACCCTCGGAACTCCAGGGTCTTGTCAAAGACAAGATAATTACTCAAGAAGAAGCAAGAGAAATTCTATTCAAAGAGAAAGATGAAACCGAGCCTGTTCCTAAGGCCGATGAGCTGAAGAGCGAAATCGAGTTCCTGAGGAAGCTCGTCGAAAAGCTGTCGAACGGCCGAGTCGACACCATCACGAACTACATCACTACCTATCCGAATCCGAATAGGTGGTATTGGTATCAGCCATATGTGACATGGTGTTCGAGTATCACTCCATCGCTCACGGCGACAAGCGGCTACTGTTCTACTGACTTCCAAAACTCCTGTACCGCAGGAACAGCGACTCAAACTGGCGGGTTGCAGTACACAACGATGAGCAACAACACGCTTTATGCTTCAGCAGGTGGAGACGCCTCAGGCTTTAGCGAGATCAAGACGTTCTAATTAACAAATACACTAGCTTGCGGTTTTCAGAGTGTTACGCAGAAATCAAGCGAAGTTATCCACAAGTGGGGATTTATAGCATCTGTGGTATAGTTCGGGCAATCGAATAAAAAGCCACACCCAACGAAGGGCGGCACGGGGAGCTTTCCCTAGTGTCGCTTTTTTCGTTGGATGAAATCATTTCATACATGTCCACAAAAGACCCAGTTGAACAGAATATCATCGGAGTGCAGTCACTCGTCGGTTCAAAGATGAACAAGATTATTTCTGGCGCAGGATCACAACAGGAGGGAGTCGATGGGGAATTTGAGGATGAGCTTACTCTTAAGCTCGATGACAAGGAGCTCCTTGAGTTGGCGAATGCCACGGAGCTTCGCTATCAGCCGTATGAGTCCAAAATAAAGCTTCGCCAACAGGCCATTAAGACTTGGTACTTAGGCCGTCAAAAAGAGCAATCGGCCAATCCAACGATCATCGATGGTCAGCCGATCTCGGCGAATCTGCTGTTTGAAGCGGAGGAGACCTTCTTGCCGGCGGCCTTGTCGAAGAATCCTGAGCCAGTCGTTTGGGCGGACAATACACCAGAGGGCAATGAGCTTTCGAAGGACGTGAAGACGATGCTTCAGTTCCATGCCGATATACTCGTTCTGCGTCGCAAGCTGACGCTCCTTGTCCGCAAGTGGTCGCTCGATCTCTTGGGCGTCATGAAGCACGGATGGGACCCAATCATAAACGACATCAAGCTTGAGGTAAGGGACGTGAAGAATTTTGTCTTTGACCCTGAGGGATACATTGATTCATATGGAGACTATCAGGGCATTCTGGGCGAACGTATCAAGGTCACGGCGTCTGTCCTTTCTGACCTTTATCCGAGCGCTAAGTCCTTCATTACTGTCCTTGTCGACGGGAAGATGGGGACGGACGTCACCTATACGCAGTGGTGGAACGATGATTACATGTTCGTCACCTTCAAGGGCAAAGTCCTTGAGAAGAGCAAGAATCCTCATTTCAACTACGACAAGATGGAAGATGAGACAGATCAAGATGGCAACATCGTCCCTCAGCTCATCAAGGGCAATAACCATTTCCATCGCCCGAAGAAGCCGTACACATTCCTCAGCGTGTTTTCTTTGGAAAATCAGCCTCACGATGAGACTGGCCTCATCGAGCAGAACATTCCGAATCAGCGCCGAGTCTCTCGTCGCACGGATCAAATCGACTTCAATTTGACGAAGGCGAACAACTCCGATGTCTTTTCGGGAGTGAACTTCAATCAGGAGACGGCCAAGCAAGCGTCTCAGGCCATTGCCAAAGGAAACCCTGTCATCGTTCCTTCTGGCGGTCCTATATCGGGGGCGATTGTCCGTCTCCAAGCGCCAGGCGTCGACGGCTCGTTCTTCAATGAACTCGAGAACTCCAAGAATGATCTGCGATCTATTTTCGGCACTCAGGGAATCACGGCTACGCAGCCGGACGAAGATCAAACGGCTCGAGGCATGATACTGAATCAGCAGTACGACAACACCCGCATTGGCGGAGGCATCGGCGACGCTCTTGAGCAGGTGGCGGATAACATCTTCAACTGGTGGACTCAGCTCTACTACGTCTATTACGACGAGGATCATTTCGCCGCCATCATGGGGCAGATGAAGGCCGTTGAGTACATTCAGCTCAAAGCCGCCAATCTGACCAAGCGTCTCGTTGTCTCGGTAGCAGCCGATTCGATGAAGCCGCATGACGAACTCACCGAGATGAATCAGGCAATGTCGCTTTGGAGTGAAGGCGCTCTCGATCCGAAGACCCTGCTCACAATCCTCAACTTCCCAGATCCTCAAGTGACGGCAGGACAGGTCGTCCTGTGGAAGACGAACCCTCAGCTTTATATGCAGTTGAACTTCCCAGACTTGGCCGCTCAGATTCAACAGGCGACGATGGCAGCAGTTCCTCAGCCGGCGGCAGGAGGCGCTCCGCCTCAGCCTGAAGCGGGACAACCCGCTCCGTCTCTTGCGGGAGGAGGCATCGATGCAACGGCCGCCTTATCCAATGTTCCATTACCAAAATAATATGTTCAATTTTATGAAGAAAGTAATCGTTAAGAAAGTGAAGAAGCCAGTGAGAGAAGATCATTGCGCTCACTGTCACGGCACAGGTCGACATTTACCAGAACAGACATGTCCTGCTTGCAAGGGGACAGGAAAATAACATGGCAAACGGATTTGATAGTCATAAGAGGTGGGGAAATTCAGCCGTGAAGGGTGTGGGCGTGAATAGTCCTGCGATGATGGAAGCGAGGAAGGGTTTTGCAAAGAAGTCTTCCGCAAGGTCTAAGGCTCTGGGAAAGAAACTTCACAATGTTCGAGAAGAAAATCCTGAGACTACATCTTTGAGTAAGGAGGCTTATGAAAAGAAATATAAGATTCACGACTAACATGCCTCTCATTCATTCAAAATCAAAAGAAGCCTTCAAGGAGAATATCCGCAGGGAGGCTCATGCAGGTAAGCCAATCAAGCAAGCGGTCGCTATTGCTTATGACGTTAAACGTAAAGCGCTCGAGCGCAAAAAGAAATGAAAAAAATCCACGATATGAAGGAAGACAAATGGAAGACGAATCCCTTTGCTAAGGCTTGGAAGAATAAGAACATGAATGTCGCTCTCGAGCGGGCAAAGAAGAAAGCAGGTTCGGGAGGGGTCGGAGTCATGACATCGCATTATTCAGGTAAGAAATACACTTTATGAGAGACGTACCATGTAGTGTGAATAGTTACGAATCGACTCGCAACGCTGCGATAGAAAAAATTAAGAAAGCTTCGGAGGGAGATGATTTACTGGAATCGGTCGCCGAGGAGCTAGATCCGAAGAAGCAGCGTGAACGTGAGAAGAATTGCCAAGCCATTCGAATGATCGTTGACAAGTGTTTGGAGAATTATCGAGACGGCGAATATTCATTCAAAGAATCGGTAGATATGTTGTGTGGTGCGTTTAAGAAGCTGAAGTAAGTTCCATTGGTTGTAAAGTTCACCCATCAAAAGCTTGAATTAAAAAACTAATGCCTGAAATATGGCCGAAAAAATATGGAAAAACAGAATGAAGTAGAGAAGTTCTTTCAGGGACTTCCATCGCAAGAAAAGAAAGCCGCCGTCTTCGATGAAGAAAAAAAGGATGTCGCTGGTGATACAGCAGACGCCAAAAGGGACGGAGAGACAGACGCCGAAGCCGAGGTTCGCAAGAACCGCCGTCATCGACGGCTCGAAGAGCAACTTCAAAACGAACGTGAAAGCAATATCGCCCTCAATGAGCGATTGAAGGCCGCCACGCAAGCGGAGAGGACTGCTCGTGAATCGGGAGGGAAGCTTGACCCCCGACTCCTCAGACTCTTTGGTTCAGACGAGAAGGGTACAGAAGCTACCGCTCTGATGACCGAGATCATGAGGGAAAATGCTCAGCAAGCAAAAGCAGAAGCGCTTGATGAAATAGAGTCACGTCAGAAAGTCGCTCGGGACGAGCAAAAGAAATTCGAGTCGTTCATCGATTCAGAGCTTGAAAATCTTGAAGAGCAACACAATGTCGACCTCACTTCAAACGCACCAACGGCACGCAAAGCACGCAGAGAGTTCCTTGAAATGGTGTCGAATCTTTCTCCGAAGGATGAAGACGGCACTATCACCGGCTATGCGAATTTTGAAACAGCTTTCGAGCTGTATCAGAAAACACGCAAGGATGACAAGTCAGCCGAGACATCCCAAAAGCAGAAAGAAGTCGCATCACGATCCATGCAAAGGGCTGGCGGAGGTTCTTCTGAGACTGCTCAGAAAGTGACCCCAGGGTTCTTTGGTTGGAGAAGGGACTTCAATATCCAATAGCAAATTATTCACCTAATCTATTACTAATTTATGCCTCCAAATGTAAATATCATGACAACGACCAATCAATACCTCGCTCCGGCTTGGGTTGACCAGGTTCTTCGTGACAACTTCTTCTTCGGTAAGATCCTCGAGAAAGTAGATCGTTGGCAAGGTTCTCAGATGCTCTTCCCGATAAAATACCAGAAGGGTATCGCATCTGTGGCCTTCAACGGCTTCGATCTCTTGCCGATTTCGCAACAGCCAGTATCGGTCAACATGACCTTCTACCCGACGTTCGTTGCAACCAACGTCGCTCTTGCTGGTTCTGACATTTCCGTCAACCAGGGTCAAGAGAAGATGCTGAACCTCATGTCCACCATGATGGAGTCCCGAGCTCAGGATGCTGCCGATGACATCGGTAACTTCTTCCAGTCTGATGGCACAGCCTTCGGCGGAAAAGCTCCTGCCGGTCTCTTGAACATCGTAGACAACGGCTCAGTCGCCGCCACCTACGGAGGTCTCTCCCGTGCGACCTACTCTGGCTTGAACGCCACAGTAACCGCCTCGGGTGGAACGATCTCGCTCCTCAAAGTTCGCCAACTGTGGAATTCAATCGCTGATGGTCCGGTTCGTCCCGACACCATTTTGACGGATTACACCACATGGGCGTACTTCGAACAGTTGCTCACTCCGTTCCAGCGCAACGTCATGACGAACTTCGAGGCTTCCAAGTCGGTCAACGGCTCGGCCTCAGGTTACGCAGATCTCATCTGGGATGGTATGAAGGTGTTTCGAGACAAGAAAGTGACCACGGGTTACTTCTATGAACTCAACACCGACTACCTCAAGTTTTACGGCTTGAAGTGGTGGGAAGGGACATCGGTATCTCCGAGGGCGAAAGTCATCGAAGGTAACGTGTACGAGGACTCGATGTACGCACCGAGCGCCTTCACATGGACTGGTTGGATTCGTGCCTATAATCAGGGCGCAATCAACGGCTTCATGATCCTCGGCGGTCAGCTTGTCTGTACCGATCCGTTCCGCAACGGCGTCCTCACAGGCATCACGGGTGTTGTTTAGTCTTATCAGCATAATTAGCGTCAAAGGTTAGTCTCTAGCAGACCAAACCACACGCCACCTAAAAATTATGTCAACAGGTCACCTTAGTCCGCAGTCAGGTCTTCCGCCTCTTTCCCAGAAGGTCATCAATACGACCACTTGGGGAGCAGGAGGTACGACCTGCACGATCACGGATGAGTACATTCATCCGAATTCGGATGTCGATGTAAAAGTCACTGGCTCGACGCCGCCAGCAGGATTCTGGTCTTTCACCACGAATCAAGGCTCAATCACAATTACGTCTTCCCAGTCAGAAGGCTCAACATTAGCACTAAGCTATGTCGTCTACTAACATGAGCAACAAATCACTCACAGTTTCGCTGCTTGTCGTGTTGATAGTAGCGATAGGAGGATATATCTATCCTCAAGCTCAGAGTCTTGTGCAGGGTATCTCGACTTCGGGCAGCAACTTCAATGGACCGAGCGATGCAACGGCGGTCACTTCGCTTTTGACCAGCACTTCGACTTCCATTCAGAATACGGGTGGAAACGACAGGGCAATCACAAGCGATCACGCTTTCTGTCAGAGCGTCGGCACGAGCAATGGTTATTTGACGGGCGGAGGTATTGCATCTTTGACTCTCCAGGCCGCCACGACTTCCGTGGCGAATCAGGGTCTTCAGGGAAATACAAACTACGTCTTCAACACAACGATTGCTACCACTTCTGGGTTAGCGGCATATTACGTCGCTTCATCGACAGAGCCGATCCCGAGTTACATAGGACGAATCTGGCCGGCAGGTTCATGGCTGACGTTCAATACAAACGCCACGAACACCGCAGCCTGTTCGTTCTCAGTCCACTTCATTGGTTTATAAGCTTAATCATTAAAATAAAAATATGTCCCGAATCACACAGAAGCCAGCAGTAGCGCCATTGGCATTGTTCCAACAGGCATACTCTGCGAACCCAGCAAGCACTCCCGTCACAACGGCGGGAACTGGTTTTGCTGACGCAAACTTTGCGACCTACCCTGGTCAGAAGTTCGACACTTCGGATGGCCGTGAGTTTGTCCTCATTCAGAATGGGGGAGTAGCTCTCGCCGCCGCAAAGGTCATTCAGTCTCCGGCTGAAGTCACCGCATTCCAAAAGCTTGCGATGACTGTTCCGACGGCTACTCCTGCGACGGCTGGCACATTCGCAGTTCTCGTTACGAACGGCGCAACTGTTCTTAACGTCAACCAGTTCGCACAGGGCTATCTCATCGTTGCGGCGGGTACTGGCATCGGCCAGATGTTGAAGATCGCTTCACATCAGCCAGCCGCAAACGGAGCGACGTTTATCGTCACTCTTGAGGATGCGATCGTGACCACTCTCGATGCGACCTCGAAGATCACCTTGATGACCTCGCCATATATCGGCAACGTCATTCAGGTTGCTTCAGGCTCGACTCAGACTGGCTCACCAGTAGGCATCACTCTGTACGGCATCGCCGCTTCGACTGCTCCGAGCTATAACGCAACAACTGGCGCTCTCACGACCGCCGGCGTTGCTCAGTATGGCTTGATTCAGACGCACGGCCCTGCTGTCGGTACGCTCACGACTGGTGGTGCTTCTCTCACGACTGGTTCTGGCCTCGGTATCTCTACCACGGCTGGCTCTCTCATCGTGCAGACTCTCACCACAGCTCCTCTCATTGCATACAACATGCAGACGCAGACGGATGCTCAGTCAGGTCTCGTGTACCTGATCCTCTAGTACGTTCCTTCTGTCCCCAAGTCTTACTGGGGGCAGAGAGGAGCGCATTATAAGGCGTTCCGCTTACTAATTCCCTGAAAAGGGGAGTAACCTGCCTGAAAAGGCCAAAAAAAATGAACGAACAGAAGAAGAATGTGCTTCCCGTGGATTTCGATGGAGTGTTTCGCTTTACAAATCGTCGTGACACAGAATTCAAGGCAAAGTGGGGAGGTATTGAATATACTTTTCCAGCCCAGAAAATGAGTCCGATGATAATTCCAGGCGCAACTCCTGAGGAAGTCCAAAACATCAGGAAGAAGTTTGCCCGAGAATACGCAGTCGAACAGTTTTATAAGACTCCGAAATTCGTCGGGATGAACGCATCTACCCCTGGCGGAGTTCCAGCTCTTTACACTGACAGCGATCTTGCTCCTTTTATTCAGGAATGCCTTGAGCCGTTGCCTATGGCACAGGCCAAAATGGAGGTAATTCCGAAGGACAACGAAGCTCGTTATCGAAAAGACAAAAAGGGAAAGAATGTCAGCCGTGTTCTCGAACAGGACGAAACTCTTGTAGAGGACGGCACGATAATGGCCTAAATCATGAGACTTCTTTCCAAACAAGAAGTCACACGACAGCAATCGATCGAAAAGAAAAGCGAGATCGATGAGGGCTTAAGGCTTGCCCGCAGGATAGACAATCTGCGTGAGACTTTTGCTGCTGAAGAGACAAGGTTGGCAAAATTCAAAGAGGCTTCCATCACACAAATGAAGGAGGACATTCGGGATTTGGCTGATAGAAAAAAGTCTCTTGAGAGAGACATCCGAACGCTAAAGATTCGGCAAAAAGCCGTTAAAAAGCCTCTTGTCGCCGAATGGAACAGCGCTAAACTTCTCAGGCGTAAATATGAATCAATGCTTCGAGATCTGGGGCTTCGTGAGTCAGAGTTGAAGAGTTTGGACACTGCGTTAAAGTCGAAGCAAGCTCAACTCAGGCGTGAATCAGAACAAGTTGCTACTCACCGAGAACAGGCTGAAGACGCTTCCATCATTGCTTCCAATTTGGTACTGGAAGCTCAGGAAAAAGCCTCAAAAGCTGAACAGTATCGCAACCAGACCGAGACTTTTGTGGAGAAGCACCAGAAAAATCTTTCCGTCAGAGAGACCGCAGTTGCTCTGAGAGAAAGAGAAGTCCTTGCTCATGAGAAAAATTCTCAAGTGAAGGAGAGGATGCTGAATGACCGAGAGAGATTTATCAACGACAAATACGAAACCCTTTTAAGAACCCAAAAAAGATATGGCAAACGCCAAGAGAGATCAAAATAGTGTTCCTACGCTCATCGCAGCATCCTCTTCAGATGGGGTGACTCCGACATTGGTCTATGCAGACCCGACCACTCATCGACTTCTTGTCGATTCCACTTCTGGGGTTGTAGGGCCAGTATCGTCGACAGATGGAGCTATTGCTCTGTGGAACGGGACGACTGGACAGACCATCAAGGATTCGATTTATGTTCCAGGCGGAACGACCAGCGCTCCTTCAACCACAGCGACTCCCGTATTCACTTCTTATTACGGAGGAAATACAAAAGCTCTCGGAGATCCCGTAGCTTGGTTGCTTCTAACAATAAGCGGAACTGCATACAAGATTCCGCTCTACACCTAATATGGCAAACGCATCGAGAGACGAAAATTCAGTTCATACTCTTACGGCAGCTCTCAGCACCACTGGGGCGAGCATCGTTCGAGTAAAGGCCAATGCCTCCACTCACGCTTTGAAGGTATCCGATGGAACGACTGGTTCGGATCACGGACCGACAAACGCTCTCAGAGATGAGAATGATGTTCCCGTGCTGTTAGCGGTTTCATCTGCGGATGGAGTAACTCCTGTCATCGTTTATGCCGATTCGAGCGGCAATCTTTTAATAGATAGCATGTAAAAATATGGCAAACGCATATCGAGACCAAAACTCAGTTCCAACTCTCATAGCTTCGTCGAATGTCGATGGGGCTACCCCAGTCCGTGTGTATGCCGACCCAGTGACTCATCGTCTCTTGGTGGATACTGGTGGGGAAGGAGCAGGAATCACGTCAATAAACGCCGATGCGACTGCCGCTCAGATCCTTGCCGTTGGGACTGCCGGCACGGACTTTGCCATTGTTGACAACGGAACGGGAACGCATACCTTCAATCTTCCGACGGCCTCTCACACCAATCGAGGAGCTTTGTCATCAGCCGATTGGGATACCTTTAATGGAAAGGGATCGGGAACTGTTACCGCAGTTTCAATCGCTACGGCGAACGGCTTTTCGGGAAGCTCAAGCGGAGGAGCGACTCCGGCTCTTACAATCGTTGCGGGGGCGATCGTCCCAACTTCCGTGAATGGACTCACCCTAGCGACTGCGTCTGTCGGATTTACTATCGCAGGTGGTACTACGTCAAAAACCGCTACGATTGCGGGAAATTTCACTACGGCGCATGGAGACGACCTTACGCTCACCACGACTGGGGCAACGAACGTCACCTTGCCGACAACAGGAACACTCGCCACTCTTGCGGGAAACGAAGCGTTGACGAACAAGACAATAAACGGAATGACGATAACTTCGTCGACGGGAACTTTCACTTTGACCAATGCGAAGACTCTGACAGTCTCAGACTCGACGACATTGGCAACGGCCGCAATCACTTTGGGAAACGGGAAAGTTCTGACTCTTTCGGATTCGACGACGCTAAACACGAACGCTATTACTCTGGGCGGAGGCGAAGTCATTACCTTCTCGGCTTCAAATGCCTTGTCGCTTCTTACCACAGGAACGACTGTTATGACCTTCCCCGCCGCTACTGACACAGTGGTCACTCTTGCGGCGACTCAAACGCTTACGAACAAGCGTGTCACCCCGAGGGTTCTCTCGGCGGCGGCATACACGACCAACACTGGTTCTTCAATTAACGGAGACACCCAGGATATGTTCATCGTAACGGCTCAGACGGGAGCGCTTAAGTTCAACAATCCTTCAGGAACGCCGACCGATGGCCAGAAGTTCATCATCACTGTGGCTTCATCCACTACGGCCGCTCGAGCTTTGACTTGGGATACGGCTTATGGGGCTACGACAGTCGCTCTTCCAACGACGACTGCCGCAACGACGGCAACCCTTTCGATCGGTTTTGTTTGGAGTGCCAGCAAGTCGCTCTGGCAGTGTGTAGCAGTAGCTTAATATAAAAATATGGACAGACAATACAAAGCAGGGGACAAGGAGCAGATCTATATGGAGCAGATGAAGCCGAGCTTCACAATTTTGGACGGCATCGCCGTTCTGATTGCAGTTGTGATCGTGTGCTTAATTGTTAAAGGAATATGGGGATAGCTTTCGACAGTTCAGCACATATAAACCAAGTGGGAGGCTTCCCTGCCTCTATCACTGGTTCGCATACGATTGTTTCCGATACGAATGGAGCAGTTGTGGTTAACGTCGAAGGTAACGGATCATTGTCACCTTTTCCGACAGACCCTACTGTTACATTCGGCGGGAACTCAATGACCTTGCTGAATCCTGGGGGCTTCACTAGCTCAAATAATGCCACTAGCGTCGTTTGGTGTTTTTACATAAAAAACACTACATTGACTGGTTCTCAGACAATAACTGCGACCGCAGGGGCTAACAAAGCACAATTTCTCTGCGCTTGTTCTACGGCTTATACAGGGGTCGATCAGACAAATGTCGTCGATACGAATACGACCACGGGAAGCGAGCCGAGCGGATCTCATACTCTCACTCTTACAGCGACAGCCGTTGCCAATAACGACTGGGGAGTCATATGCGCTGGTAGTGAGAACACGATAAATGCAGGAACAAACAGCACTTTCAGAGTGAAAGCAGATGTGAACGCCGAAATATTCGACACCAACGCAGATCAAGCGGCAGGGTCGGTCTCGATGGCCATTGGAACTACGGACATAACGAATGCAGTGATGTTCTTTTTGAAGCCAGTCGCAACTGCCAATACAAATTCATTCTTCACGATGTTCAACTAACATGGCATACCGATACGAAAAAAATCCAATAACAAGACAATCCGAACTCGTCATCGATGGGTTCGAAAAGGGCATTGCGGATTCTCCGTATCTCGGCATTTCGAATATCCGAAATCTGAATATCAAATATGCCGATGGGGTGGCGTATATGAACTACAAGAGGTTGGCGGCAACGGCAGCAAGTATGACCCGTCCAATCTCATACACAGTTTCTCCGGCAGGACTTATCTATTTTTCAGACGGGGCTAATCATGTCTATAAGCAAAGCGCCGTCAATTCATCAACCTTCACTGCGATCGGAAGCAACCCAGGAACGGGAGCGGGCGGAATTCTCTATTGGAGCAATTATCTCCTCTGCTTCAGAACTTCGAATACCATCGACATCTGCGGAGATGGAACTGGCGATGCAGGAATCACCTCATCGAATTGGAATACGGCTGGCGGCGCTTCGGGCGTTTGGCCAATCGATAGTGCAAGCATCGTCTTGAACTCAAGCATCTCTGCGGGCGACACTACGGCCTCAATGTCCTCAACGGGATACACGGATGCTCAGGGAACGAACCGAAAGTTTTGGAATGGACCGACAGGAGCGTATCTAGGGGCTTTGGGCAGCGTAAATGGCGCTCAGGTGACAGTGAGTCTCACTCAAGGATCGGCCGCTATCTCATGGACGCCTCCTGCGACCAATTCGGCGGCGGCTTCTCTCATCATCTATCCCCTTCAGAACGGGACAATAAACGGCGTACATCCGACTTGGCTATCCCGAAACGATGGGAACGCCTATTTCGGCCATGCGAACTTCGTCGGCTCTATCGGAGTGAACTCTGGCTATCAACTTTCTTCGGGAAGCGCCGGCTCGTTCTCCAAGACAAATTTCTCATCTTTTGCCTACAACGGAACGGCTCTTGCCCTTCCTATCGGAGACAATGTTCAAGGTCTCGAGGAGCTGACCAATCGTCTTATGGTTTTAGGGAACTACAACCTCTATCCGTGGGATCGAGTTTCGAGCTCGTGGCAGAACCCTCTTCCTTTCCAAGAAGGGCCAGTAAAAATAATCAACCTTCTGAACAACCTGTACGTCTTTGCCGGCAATAAGGGCAACATCTATGTCTCCAATGGATATTCCGTGTCACGATTCCGAAAGATTCCCGATAACGCAGCAGGGTCAATTCCTCCATTGGTCGATCCCACCTGGTCTTTCGGAGGAGTCATGTCCCATCGTCAAAAACTGTGGTTTCAGGCAACCGCCGCAAACGGCCAGACAGGGACTCCCGTCTTCACGGGCATATTCAGCATAGATTTGGATACAGGGGCGCTCACTATGGAGAATCAGAACTCAACTGGAACGGGAGGCTCTACGACTGACTTTGCGGGTCTTCTTATCGATAACTCTCTGCCGGCTCTTACAGTGAACACTGCTGGATATACGACGAATTACGACAGCTATTATTCTGCCTCGGCAACTCTCTCGGGCGGAAATTACACTGGGACGATGGACTACAACACCACGACGCTTTACAGCTCCAACGAGGCAATCATCGAGAGCGATCTAATCCCTGTGGGTACATTCGCTTCAAACATGACCTTCAGCAACATGGAATTCAAGATGGATCAGCCGATGAAGTCAGGCGATTCGATCACAGTCTACGCACGTCAGTCCCTTGCCGATTCCTATACCCAGATCGGCACGACGACCTCAACGAGCCTGTCGGACTTGTATACGCCACTTGTGCTTCAAAACTTCCAATGGCTTCAGATCAAGCTCACGATGTCATGCAACGCCACGGCTACATCGTCATCGTTTAACCGCATCAGGGAGATAAGAATACGATAATGAACGAAGAACAAATCAGACAAATAGTGAGGGATGAGATTGAAAAGAATTTTCAATCGGGCGATCCAAAGACTCCCAGGCACGTCCATGACGGCGTTAGCAATTCTGTTATAAGCCTTCAGACTTTGGGATTGACCCCAGTGCCTCAGTCGAACACTAAGATTCAGTTCAGGTATCTAACGAATCAGAACGGAGTAAATAGCGAGAACACTCAGCCGATTGCCTACGGATTCTCTTCCCCTTCGATACTCTCTCCGGCAACTTCGGGACACCTTCAGCAATACACCACTAATCCGAACGTCTATATCAACCCTATTCCGATAGTCGTAGGTAACGGGGTCGGTATTCAAGGGGCATTCAACGGAGGAGCAGCGCCAGATGGAACGATGGTAGCATTCATCACTGGAAGCGCTACGACCAGTTTCCTCTACATTCGGTTCGATGGCTCGTGGTATGGCGTGAATTTAGCAGCTAGTCCCATAACACCATAATATGAAAACATATACGACACTTCAAAACTTGTTTGGATCTCTCTCGCAGAACAATTCTTCTGCGAACTTGGCGTTGGGTGGACAGCTCATCAACGACCAACACCGCTATCTCATTCAGAGGTACTTCGACAACGAGAGGAGCTTCATCACTTCAACTGTGGGCGGACAGAGCCTAACTCTGACGGGAGCGCCGGCTCTCAATGCAACTTCAGCCACCCTGACGGCAGTTTGGGCTTATCCAACCTGCACTCAGCTTGTTAATTTCTCGAACACCAACCAGAGAAGCACCCTCTTCACCTACAATTCGGCGGCGATCTCATGGAGTGTGGGTCTGACCTCTTCTGCGACCACGGCGATAACGACTGTCGGCGTTCAGGACTACAACATTCCCGCCAACATCTCGAAGATAAAAAACGACACAATCTCCGTAGGCCAACTCAAATATCAGCCGACCCCGATTATGACCCGTCAGGAGTGGGATCTTGTGAATTTCCTGCCGTACACCTCTGATATTCCCAACTACTTCTTCATCTACAACGGCAAACTCGGCATCTTCCCGATTCCGTCGACAACAGGCAACCCGCTTCAATTCAACTATAAGACTCGTATCCCAGACTTCTCGTTCTCGGACTATTCCACAGGAAATGTGACGACGGCGACGGCGGGAAGCGTTGCTATTACTGGTACGGCGACGAATTGGAGCTCGAGTGGAGCGTATCCTCTGAACACCGATGTCAGCTTCTACAATCTCTATCTTCGAATCGACCCTCCATATGGAGACGGAATTTGGTATCCGATCTCGACGTTCCAAAGCAACACAGCTCTCACTCTTGCCCTTCCGCTAGTGAACGCTCCCAATATAACGGGGTCGACGACGTACACTATCGGTCAGTTGCCCGTCCTTAGTGAAGACTTCCACGATATGCTGGTTTACGGAGCTCTCAAGACCTACTTCAGCACTATCGTCAAAGACACTGACAAGTACAAGGAATTCGATGCGATGTACAAGGATCGATTGGTCGCATTGGAAGAGTACGCCGGCACGAAGTCAGTCAACGTCGATCTTGGCGCTGAACCCGCTCAAGTCAACCCAAATTTGTTCTTATACGCTAATTAAATTAACAACATGCCACTAACAATCAGCAACACAGTCACCCGTCCTGCGAACGCCGCAATTCAGAGCAAAATCAATCCGCAACAGCTCACACCGCCGGCCAATTCGTTCATGGTCAATCAGCCTGTTCCTACGGCTCAGCCGACGACGCCTTCGGTCACTCAAGGACCTGGGTTGATTCCTCAGATCATGCCTAAGGCGGCTGCTCCTGCTCCCGTCCCCGCTCCTGCAATCCAAGCTTCCTATCAAGGAGGTCAGGCTGTTCCTGCTGTCGGTACGGCGGCATATCAAGCGGCACAGAAGCTCTCGCAAGCCCCAGTGAATCCTCCAAACAACACCCCCGCTCCTGCACCCGCCGCTCCCGTGCCGAGCCAGTATTCGGGTCTCATCTCTCAGGGAACGGGCGCTCTCCAACAGCAAGCCGAACTTCAGAAGAAGATAGCGATGGGGGTTTCCGCAGTCGAAGGCAACCCGAACTACTCAGTCGACACGCAGGTCGGCCGAGCGGGACTGATTCAGAGGAATCTTGGGACTCAGGCTCAGGCTCTCGGTCAGGAGGCCTCGGCGGCATTCCAGGGCGCTCAGGCTATGCAACCTGTCTCAGTGCCATACGGAGTCCAGTACGGATCTCCTGTGGATTTGGCTGCTGCTAATGCACCTGGCGGAACGGCGGGTGGTAGTGGCGCTCCTGGTGGCGCTCTGAATCCCCTGAACAATGTCACTTCGATTGCTCAACAGATCATAAGCGGCAAGTTGAGTCCTTCACAGGGATACGCCCTCGGAGGGAATGTCTCGAATTTCCAGGGACTTCTCAATGCAGAGATACAGAAACAGTCGCCAGGATTCAACACTGGAACAGCTCAGGGAAAGTTCGACGCCAATCAATCTAATACCACTGTCTCGGGGACAGCTCCGACGAATGCGGCTTCGGCGGCTTACCAAGCGGCATACCCTCAGCTCTTGGATCTTCAGAACACGACTCAGAACGTGGATCAGTTCGGTACTCTCCTTCTCAATTCAATGGTTGACCCGAACGGCAACACGATTAACCCGAACGACGTGAAATTCGCCAACACGACTCTTGCAAATATAAAGAGCCAGTTGTCGGACGCACAACAGGCTGTCTTCGATAACACCTTCGCTTCGCTGAAGTCTCGAGTCTCGGGACTGCTTGCGATGGGAGGATCGGAGATTCCAACACAGATAACGGCGGATGCGAACAAGATTATCGATGGCTCTCTTCCATTGTCTTCCCTTTCGGCTGTCCTTCAGAGGATAAGCACGGAGGGCAAGATTCTGACTTCGAACTTGCAGAACAAGCTCAACACAGCAGGAAGTGTCATCGGCGCACCAAAGTCGGGTGCGAATAACAATCCTGCGGGCATATAAATATGAACGATCAACTGAATCCACAAGTTTTTAAGCAGAAGGTCATGGCGGCTCATCCTGAGTACGCTAATGCTACGGCTTCAGATGGAACTCCATATGCTTCGATGGATGCGACCGACTTCACCCAACGATTCGCTCAGAAGTTCCCTGACGCCACGACAAGCGACGGCCATAAGTACGCAGATTTCCTTCCGAAAGCGCCTCAACAGGCCGCACAGCCTCAGGATCAGGGATTATGGTCAAAGATCAAGGGAAGAGTCTCAGACATCGGCGGAGCGCTTCAGGACAGCTATACGGGCAAGATAAATCCCCTTACGGCGGGATTAAAAGAGGCAGGGGCGGTCGCAGGAGGCATAAATGACACTGTACAAGCCGGATTAGAACTCATCCCTGGGGTCAAACAGGCTGAGGGTGTTTTGGGTCAAGGAATTTCGAAAGTCGCACAGACTGCCCCAGGTCAGGCTGTTTTGGGAGGCATACAGAGCTTCTCTCAGGCTCATCCTGAGATCGCAAGCGATATAGGAAACGTCGGAAACCTCGTCGGAGCGGCAACGACCCTAAGCGGTCTAGGTGCTGTTAAGGGGCTTGTCGGTAAAGCACTCGGTCGGGACGCTTTGGACGTCATAGCGAGCGATATAGCGCCTCAAGCAACGGGGAAATCGGCCGCCTCAGCCATCGCAAAGGGAGGAACTACCAAGTCTCTTCTCTCAAGGACGATTCAGCCCGCAATCGACCCCGCTTACAGAGATGCGGCTCAGATAGTGACCGACAACGTGCCAGGCTTTAAGAGTCTCAAAACCTTCTCGGATAAGATAAACGCAACACAGGAGGCCATCGGCAACATGGCAGAAAGCCTCAAGAACGATGTCATAAACAGTGGAGGCGACCGAATTTACTCCTTCAAGGAGCTCGGTTCGAAACTCAATGGCCTTGAGAAGCCTCTTCTTGTCTCAAGCGATACTACGCTCAACAATGCCTACGATCGAGTGATTGCTAAGGCGCTTGAGATAGCAAAGGAC
>JGI24890J29729_1000672_pt1 | contig 19687 bp, 29 predicted proteins | sample FreactcultureFD7_FD_29729 | JGI IMG/M metagenome (IMG submission 29729)
CGGAGGTTCAATGGGTTTTAAAGAATACCCGGGGTATTTGAATTAAAAAGAATTAAATTTATTTTCGCTTCCCCTATTAAAAAGGTCAAATACCAGTTTCGCGATTAATCGCGAAATTCGGCTATGCCGAAACTGGTATTTGACCTTTTTAATAGGGGAAGCGAAAATAAATTTAATTCTTTTTAATTCAAATACCCCGGGTATTCTTTAAAACCCATTGAACCTCCGCCGGCGCGAAGCGCCGCATCTTAAGATTTATACGATCCCCGGGTACCCCATTGACCCCATTGACCACATTAAACCCATTCACACCCATTACACCCATAAGATTTATTGTTTTTGCGTAATAGCTTCGTTAAGATTTATCTGACAATAATAACCACATCTACAGGACTATCTTGAATTACAAGATTGTCCGGGAGATACATCTATTAGATATTAGATTTTACTTCACGAATCTTTCTACACATCTCTACCTTTGTCTTGAGACTCTCCTTGTGCGCCTTCAAGACAGCTAGATTACTTTTTGCTCTCTTGAATGATTCTTGTGCTGCCTCAATTACCCGGTGTTGATGCTCCATATGATCCATCATTGCGTCCATCTGTTCCAAACAAGTCATCATTTCATTCTGCGTCTTAAGAATCATATCAGTAGCTTCTTCAACACTCATATCAATATCGGCCATACTATACTAGTATCCGGGAAGTTTTACTCAATTTTTGGCTCAACTTTTTTACACTGCTTCATCGGTCTGAAGACTCGCTTAGGTAATGATTCAACCGGAGGTAAAGGTGCGTCTGGGTCAGAAGAATCATCCTCTCTTGCCAATCTAAGTTCCTCATCTCTCTCAGCCTGTCGTGCCTTTGCTCTTGCTTCATCCGCAGCGTATTCTGCTTTCTTTATCAGAGCCGCTTGACACTCCATCTCGTACTGTCTTGCCTCTACCTCTTTCAATCTCTGCGCCTCTTCTGCCCTTGCTTGATCTCTCATTCTTTGACGGTCAATATCTCTCTGTGTAAGTTTCTCAGTAGGTTGATATTCTGCGGCCTTCATTGCTAATAGATTATTAGTTCTTGTCTGAACAGAAAGAGTCATCTCTTTTATCATTGCCTGCTTCTTGAAATGAGAAGGTGGGTAATTTACAACTGCCTGTACCTCTTCATAGCATCTATCTACAAGTGGCTGGAAGTAATCAAGAGTACTTTGGGCTGCTGCTTTTATAGCATCAATAGTCTTTTCAAGATCATCTTTTAAATCATTAATATGATCTTCTAGTTCTTTGATTTGTGCTTTTACTTTCTTGACCTTCTTTTTACATTTATCCTGTGCTTCCTCAATCTTAGAATCACGCTTAGTAATAGCAGATGTTACATTGGCCTCGTGCCGTCCTGCGGTTGCTATATTGATTCCAGCTTTCAGTCTCTTCTCTTTCTTATCTTCAGCCACAAGTCTATATTGAGACTCTTCAAGGTTAAATTCATTTTCTAATTGTCTTAGTTTAATCTTAAGAGCATCAGTTTCTAATGAGTACATTGTAATGGCAGACATTGCTTCATTCTCACTCAAGGCATTTCTCTCTTCTCTCTTTACCGTTTGGTTATGGAGTTTCATAGACGAACTAGACATCCCTTCTACTTAGAATATATTTCTAAAATTTTAAGTGGTGTGTGTGGTATAAAAAATATTTTTACCCCCACACACACTACTAAATTTTTTTAAAATATTTTTCCAGCCCAACTACTTCCTAAATCTCTAGAATTCACTGTTAAGACTGAATACTTCTTTCTCATCTGGCCTCTCTCGCCCTATTGAATATTCACTAACCTTATTCTCAAAGAAGTTTGTCTTGCCTTCTAAGCTAATCATCTCCATAAATGAAAAGGGATTCTTAATTCTCTTGTATGGTTTAGGAATACCGAATTGTACTGCTAATCTGTTTGCTACATACTTGATATATTCTTTCATCATACCATCATTCATTCCGATCAATCTTACAGGTAATGCTTCTGTAATGAACTCTATCTCAATATCAACACCATCCATTATGATTCTCTCTATTGTCTCTTTGGGCAAAGGGGGGAACTGTTTGTAATAGGCTACAGCAAAGTCGCAGTGTAATCCTTCATCTCTTGCTATGAATTGATTAGCTAATCCTAGGACAGGACAGATGCCTCTGGACTTCAACCAGAATATAGAACAAAAGGCACCACTGAAGAAGATACCCTCACAGACTGCAAATGCCACCAGTCGCTCACGGAAGTCATCTGAAGAGTTGATGTACTTGAGACACCAGTCGGCCTTCCTCTTGATCGCTGGGTAGTTCAGGACGGCATTGAAGAGCGTAAGTTTCTCATCTTTGTCTGAGACGAAACTCTCAATCATATTAGCATAGACTTCACTATGGATACCTTCTATAGCAATCTGGAATCCATAAAATAATTTGACAATAGGGGATGGACTCTCACCGTAAAATCTTAGAGCTAAGTTCTCTGCGACTATGCCATCTGAACCAGCAAAAAATGCTAAGATATGTTTTATGTAGTATTTCTCATCATCAGATAGATTCTCCCAATCACTCTTGTCTTTCTGATTTACTTGAACCTCACCAGAGACCCAGAATGATGCGACTGCCTTCTTGTAGAGCTCATACAGAGGTCTGTCTGCTGCATCAACCGGTAATATACAATAGGACATACCTTTAGCCAATAATATATTTTTAAAAACCGATCAGTTATTCATTCTCATACGCTGACTAGATAGTATTAGATTCTGAGCAGGTGTTAGACTCGGGTCAAATGGTACTTCTACAGGCTCTGGCTTTGGTTTCTTCCTGCCCTTCAGAGGGTGAGGTAGGCCATTCTTCTTGCTCAGATACTCTGTAGATAACCCATCTCTGTAGAAGGCTATGACGTACATCCCGTCTCTCCAGACAGCCTCGTAGTTCTTCAGACTGTAGATCGCCGGGAACTTCTTTGGTGCCTCCTGGGTGTGGAAGACCATAGTCCATCTGCGGCCTGTGAAGTCTCTGGTCTCGTGCTCAATCCTACTACCATCAAAGAGCAGTGGCCTGTGTCGGATGTTGAACTCTTTCTCACCTTCTGGCATGTGGAGGACTAGATTACCTCCTTGATAGTCGCCAAATCCTACGATATAAGAATCACCAACATTATGTAAATCTCTGTGTCTGGCGCACTTGAGAGAATCATTAACCTGAATAGATGTAAATTCTATCGGCACATGTTGTCTAGCAAACAGCATCAGAAGATAGTGGAGTTTGGGATCGCACCAGGAGTTTCTGGAGAGGTCGGGAGCTAAGGAGCGTTTTCTGACAATTCCTAGACATTGTGAGCGTCCGTCTCCAACATTCTTCCTATATTTATTAATCGGAATATTGTGACTTGAAAGATGTTCCCGGAGAGCATTAAACGCAGATTGATCCAGTTCCGGCAACTCCATTATAGTCTCAGGGTAGAAAATTGAATTGATTTCTGGTGTATAGATTAGTATGTGTGAAGAACGATTCTGGTCAAAGGTTGATAAGAATGGTTCTAATGGCTGTTGGGTCTGGATGGCTTATAAAAGTAAAGGGTATGGTAGATTTCCTATTGGAAGATCAATATCTGTATTAGCCCATAGATATTCCTGGGTTCTTGCGAATGGAGAAATCCCGGCTGGTCTTGTGGTGCGTCATAAATGCCGGGGAAAATGTGTTAATCCAGAACATCTTGAATTAGGTACAAAAGCCCAGAATAATGCGGATAAGATCAGAGATGGGACATCAACAAGAGGAACTAAACACCCTAGTGTTAAATTGACTGAAGAACAAGTCAGACAGATACGAGCAAAGAAAGATGAAGATTGTGTTAAATTGGCTAAAGAGTATAATATATCACAGGGACATATATATAATATATTATCTGGTAAATATTGGAAATGGGTCATATAATTACGGTACAATGACTCCGGAATTACCATATTCTCCCTGAGCGATTAGATTCCAGCCTAGATACGCAGCCGGAATAGGATAGACGCCCTCAACACTTGTCAAAGAGAGGTTACCAGAGTAATCTGTAATTTCAACATTCAATACGCTACCAACATCCGCATTTACTAAACCAGTCAGAACCATATTGAGATTCTGAGCGCCTCCGGTCATAATAGGAATGTATTGAGTCGTCCGAAGAGTTTGATCATTCTCACTTGTAGTATTAGAATCTAATATAACAGTAATCCCTACGACCGGATTAACTGTCTCGGCTACATTATTCACTGTCATATTCAGAGACACTGTTATGGAATAGATTCCTGAAGTCGCACACGTCCAGAACGTACCTGTCAAATCTGGCACCCAGGAGGCTCTGTCAGACCAACTGGCCGGTGTCGTAAATGATATAGGAGTAGGTTGATCGGCATCAGCAACGAAAGTCTCAGTCTGAGCGACGTAGCCACATTTAGTTGTGGCAGACGCAGGTGTAGCAATGTTAACCCAATTCTGAGGAGGAATCATACCGCCGTCACCAGGAGTCTGAAATTGCCCAGGATACGACATTCTAGTAGAATAATATATTTTATATCAGAATATAGTAGTATGTCGGAGTATAGTCATTACAGTCCTTTTCGTTTTAACACTGTAGAGCAACTCGCAGAGCCTCCTAAGCAAGTCAAGAAAGAGAAGAAGCAGTCAGTGAAGATGTCTGTAGAGAATAAGAGACGCACACACGATATGGGATCAACAATGCCTGTAGAAGTCGCACACGGTATCAGTTCAACTCCTACGGCATATATCTCACCTAACCCCCCGGACGTTTGCCGGATGTCTAAATCTGTGTTTGGATTTTAACCTGTAAAATTGATTATAAAGTGTAGAGTATTCTTATATAATGAAAGTTCTTTGGCATCACGCTGATCTTAAGAATTTACAGAATGCTATGACGTGTTGTGCTAGTCATTACTCTTTTGTGAAGAGGATAGCTATACATCGTGACTGGGTACGTATCAAGGCAGAGGTAGAACATTCCCTCAAAGAATTAGATGAAGATTGTAGAGCTCAGGTAGATGCCATTCAGCATAAAAAAGGTTCCGGGTCAGAACAAGTATTTTGTAGTGAGCGACGCATCTGGGAGGCACCTCTCAAATGAGCCTTTGCCTCTGGCGCGTGCTAAGAAGCAACTGGCCGCAGTCAATATTGCGTATTCTAAAGAGAAGCCCCGGCCTTAGTCAAACGTGATGTTAAACTCTCCGTGCTCAATACGAAAGGACATAATGCGGACTACGTTCTTGCGACGACCTCTTGCCATAATGGTTCTACTAGTCCGGAGAGTTTTAAATAAGTATATTTTACGCACTAAGATTAGATAACTGAGATGGATGTGGGTGATAATTCTTTTCGTTTTACGCTAGACGATCCTGAGAAAGCGGCAAAGACAATCAGAGAGCCGAAATCTACAGAACTACACGTATCTTCTTTGGATCGTTTTGTAAAACCTTTTGCTAGTATTGTTGGTGCTCCTCAGGCACAGGAATGGGCGCAAATAGCATATTTCTTAACACCCTATAGCCCGTCTTCAGATTGTATTATCCAGACAAAGCGAGCACTGCTCTATGGTTACTTCAGTCGTCTGGCGCTCACAGAGTTTCAGCTCAAATGGAAAGTCCCGACTATCGTCACCGGAGTGAATGACTTTCTGAACATTGTTGTCTGGCCTGGGAACGTAGAAGCAAATGCGACATATATTCAACTCACAATTCCTCAGGGCTTCTACACGCCTCAGAGCTTAGCCGCATATCTTCAGACGACCATTCAGGCTCTCGGGGGCTCAGCGGCCGCATACACGGTAACTCCTCCCGCTGGACAGACAAGTACGATAACATCTGGTGTAGTTCCTAGTGGATTTACATTTGCTACCAATAACTCAGACACCTGGGCGTTCCCTTCCACCGGGGCATCTATTCCTACGCTAACGGTAGCACAGAGACTCAGTGCCGCAAAGTTTGGACGGCTCTTAGGTGTAGGTCGTGAGGCTTCCGGATATGCCATAGAGATATCACAAGTCCCTACAGCATTCCAGCCTACAGTCTCTTTCAAGACTTATGCGCCTAATTGGCTTCCTACAGATTTCATAGATATTGTAAGCAAGTCATTGACGAACTACAAGGACTCTAAAGATACTAACACGACGGTTCAGGCACCTCTAGGAGTGATCGGACGTGTCTATCTAACAGACTTTTCTACACCGCAGGCGGCCGTAGGCAACAATATTGCAAACGGTCTAACGTATGGTACATTCCCTTTTACCTTTACGAAGAAGTGGTATAGTCCTAACTGGTCTCTGTGGTCGCCCAATCAGTCACTAGATAAGATAGACATTCAGCTTCTTGATATGTGGGGTCAGCCTCTCTACTGGAACAGCGAGTACAACACAGAGTGGCAAATGACAATCTTAGCAACTGAATAATAAATACCCGGCTCTAACTAGAATGAATACGAGCGCAATCTTAGCAGTCAATTCTCTTGATAGGTATAGCAAGGGAACTGGTAGAATGGCACCCTCATTGGATGGTGTTGCTCTTGTAGCGCAATTTAATGGCGTAGGACAAGCGTGTAATGATTTTACAATCCAGAGTGCTGGTGCGCTGATCTATGGATACATCAATAAGATACAAGTGGCTCAGACACAGATTCAATATAATATTCCTACGGTGGTGCCGAATCGCAATGATCTCTTTTATTTTGAATTTGAGAGTAATTTTTATCAAATTACAATCCCTTTTGGATACTACACGCCTGAAGAATTAGCGGCTGTTTTAGAAAGCGAGATACGTGTTGCGATTCCTGTTCAAGGAGGGTCAGTGAATCCTCTTCTTGCTGTATTTACGGTACAATATGAGGCTCTGACTGGATTTATATTTAAGACAAATAATGGAAGGGATTTTGGGTTTCTAGATATAGATCAATTTATACAATTTGAAACTGCTAATGATATTTCTAAAATCTTAAGAGCATATAGATTGCTGGGAATGGATTTATCTAATACTGGCGGTGGGAATGTAGAACAACAGAGTTCTAACACACCAGTATTCTTATATACGCCCTACATAGATATAATATCTCAGACACTGACTAAATATCAGAAAGTGAAAGATACAAATTCAAGTCCGCAGAAGCAGTCAGATATCATAGCACGAATCTATCTTGCCGGTACAGGTAATCCGCAGATTATATCAGGTGATATAAATTCATTTCCTCTCGGTTCCCGGCCTTTCACAGTAGTTCAAGATATGAACTATTGTAAAACAATGAGGTGGTCAAAGGATGAAGCAGTGAATAGTCTTGACTTCCAATTGAAAGATCAATATGGAGAATTAATATTCCAGAGTGATCCTGAAAATGTTGATATCTATTATACAGAGTTCCAGATGACTTTGTTATGTATAGAGGAACAAGATTAATGTTTGCCCTCCGGGAACAGACCAGAACCAAAAGAACCCATCGTGTCCTTTGTCGCAGACGGCTTTACAGAAGATACCTGGCCGTCCATCCCCTGACCCATCCGTTTAGGAACTCCCCGGATGATGCCATCTATGATCGGGGGCGAAATGCGTTTTGTTAGGCCTACAACAATTCCGTCCATTAGAGTACCCCCGGAGTGCTTCTTCTCCCCCGGTGCCTTCGTCTCACGTTTCTTATTATCCAAATGTGCTGATCCTTCCTGAACTTTAGAGGCAGCGGCTTTCTTTGGCATTCTATTACATACCAATTAAATTAAATTAATTTAGTTGATACATACTAGAAATGCAAGCAGATCTAACGGAGAGCGTTCAAGCGTCAATCAGACCTGGAGAGATGGTGGATAGTTATTATTATGGTGAGACCAATCTTGAGAAGCAGGCCTACCCCTGCACGGTGAACACAAGATTTGTGCAGCAATTCACAAACTTAGGCGGCGGCTCATCTCAATTTATCATTTCTCCCCAGCAAGGTGTTTCAGACATCATCATAGAACTTGTAATGCCTCCGTCCGGCAATGGTGTAACATACACCGGCTATGCGCTTCCGAGCGGTTGGGGGTACGGACTCGTAAATCGTATTTCAGTCAGGTACGGGAGCAGTGCGCAATATTTCTGGACTGGACAGCAGATGCTTCTCCAGAACTTAATGGACTCTGAGACCAACCAGAAGGGTGATGCTATGCTCGTCCTAGGTGGTGCTCCTGTTGCTGGTGCGACTGGTGCTGGTGCGATCGCTGGTGCGAAGGCCTACCTCTATCTCAAGTTGCCCCACAACTCTTGCCGGGCGGATGGCAAGCCTCTCCCCTTTGCAAGTGACCTCCTCGTGCAGCCAATAGTGGTCACGTGTGAGCTGTATGCTCCTTCAGCGGTCTTCGTTGTCCAGACGGGCGGTGCGGCTCTCCCGGGCACAGCGCCTACTCAGCTCTTCTCCGCGCAGCTACAGGTTAAGCAGGAGATGCTCACGGATACCAGCGATCTCCTCGCTCGTCGTGTAGATATGAACTCACACGCCTATACATTCCCTCTTATGTATTTCGCACAGCAGGAGACGCAGGTTCTCGTCCAGGCTGGTACGCAGGGTGCCACTCAGTCAGTGAATCTTACGGGCTTTCGTGCTGGAGAGGTGCGCGCTATCCAGCTCTGGCTCACTCCTAACGTTGTCACGGCTGTTGCGACCTCCAGCCCGGCAACCTACGCTAACACGCCCGGATCTGGTGGCTACCTTCCTTTTAGCTGGCCTGGTCTCCAGCAGGTTACGCTCACATACAACGGCGAAGTCTTCTCTCGTTTTGATGGAGGGAGCAACCAGCTCTGGTCTCTTGTTCAGGACACCAAACTTGCTATTGTCAATACTAACCAGCCCCTTGTTGGCTCTGCTGCGACTGCTGGAAACTTTAGTCAGGTTGTATCTTACTGGGTGGATTGCCCCTTCGCGCAGGTGAATATCCCTTACGACAAGGAGATGAAATTGATGCACGGCAAGCCTATTCTTAATGCTGTCGTGAACCTCTCGTTTGTACTTCCCGATACGGCGGCCTACACCCTTCACGCCCAATACATCTACAACGCGTCACTACTGTGTAGCAGGGGGTCAGCAGAATATATATTTTAGCCATTTTTATACTACCTCCGAGGTGGCTCAAAAATTGAATCCAAAAGTTTTTATACCTCTTAGTATGGCTACGAGATATGAAAATGGAAAAGTCTATAGACTCTTTGTCCCGGGTATTGAAGAATGTTATGTTGGCTCTACTTGTTGGGAATTAAGAAAAAGATTAGACGCACATAAATATTCTTACTTTAATCCCAATCAAAAACAGTGTGCTTCTTGTGTAATCTTTGGTATTGGTGAAGTTCATATTGAACTCTTAGAAGCGGTTAATTGTAAGACCAAAGAAGAATTAAAAGCCAAAGAGCGTGAATGGATTGAGAAGACACCTGGTGTAACTAATAAGAATATACCCGGCAGAACTATGAAAGAGGAACGTGAAACCAACAAAGAGAAGTATGCTAAGAAGTGTAAAGAGTGGCGAGAGTTAAATCCAGAGCGTGTAGCAGAATATGACAAAGAATACAAAGAGTCTCACAAAGAACAGTCTGCTCTGGCTCATAAGAAATGGGCTGAAGCAAACAAAGAAAAAATAAAGGCAAATAAAAATACCATTATTACTTGCTCTGTTTGTGGTGAAGAAACTACAAAAGGCAATAAATGGCGACACGATAAGAAGTGCGTAAAGATGGCAGAATAAATCTTCGGGATCATCTATGATGGGTGTTCCAGATGTAGAATCCATCTTATGCCATATGACAAATCTCGCTTTCTAAATAAAGTATAAATCCAGAACATATTATTCCTGTATATACCATAATCAAATGTATGTAAGATACTCTCAATTAAAGTATATTCACTTGTGAAATCAGCAATAGATTCATCTCTAATTTCAATAGGAAACTTATCGTAATCTGTTTGATATCCTGGTTTTGGATACTTTTCTGGATTCATATTAGCAAATATATTATATAATCTTAGTGCTTTATCATATGCCTCATCATATTCACTATCGGCTCTTTGACGTACTTCATCTAATATCTGTTTTCTAATCTCTTCAGCCATTATACCTACCTAATCATCCCCGGGCGCTCAATTTTTGTAGTGCGTAAAGATGAGAGAATAAATCTCCGGCAGAGAGTAGATGAGGTCATACAAAGAAGATTGCGAAATCGGATTTCAGTCAGAAAACGATATATTACCTACTCTTAATGAGTGTTTTGATGATAACTTCGTCAGACAGCCTCGTTATCATTCTATGGATTTTGAGGGCTCCACCTGCTGGATTGAGGTCAAGACACGTCCTGGTGTATCCAGCACGACGTATCCTGATATTATGTTAAATATGTCTAAGATTCTTTTTGCTCTACACGCAAAGAAGCCAGTATATTTTGTATTTGTACTAACAGATGGTATCTTCTATAGCAAGTATGATACAAACAAGTATCTGTATTATCGCAGTGACGTACATCGCCGTGAAGATAGATACGATGTTACAGACTATACTCAGGGATACATATACATCCCGATCTCAGACTTAGATTGGATCGTCAAGTATGTTACTTAGTCTTCTCCTTACTCAGCTCATCACAGCGCTTCTGTAAAAATTCATCTAAGACTTTCCGGCTCGGTTTTTTCTCAATGATCCCGGCAACAGACAAATCTAAGTCCTTCGTCTTAGACACAGAGATCAGAGCGTCCTTCTTCTTGTCTAGAGGTGTAGGGTCTTTCTTAGTCGTGTGCTGTCTGTGTTTCATAAACTCTTGTAGAAACGCAGGGAGTTCGTTTGGCATCTAATAGTGTAGAGAATATATTCTCTATATTAGATTAGATGAATAAGCCACAAGAACCTGAGTCTTATATGACCGAGTCAAAACTCCAGAATGTCGCCGGGATTACATTTCCTGTATTAAATCTTCAGAGTCTAGAACTCCCGGACACAAAGTTTGGCTGCTCTATGATTATGGTTGGCTCTACGCGCTCTGGCAAGACAACTCTGTTAAATTATTTATTTAAGAGACACTTTGAGAAATATATATCTGTTCTTATGAGTAATTCCCTCAACTCAGATGCCTACAGTATGTTGAAGAAGCACTGCGTGACATCTGATATGTATCATCCTGAAGTCCTCAAAGATATGTATAAGATTAATCACGAGACAAAGAATCACTATCAGTTTATGACTATCATAGATGACGTACCGGACAAGCGTGAAGACCCGGAGATCAAACGTCTGATGACTATCTACAGAAACTCTAGGATAAGCTGTATTATGTGCGCTCAGGGTCTGACAATGATGAACCGTCTAGCCAGAGGCAATATCAACTTTGTTATGCTTGGGAGGATGAACTCGTCTGAAGAAGTGGAGCGTAACATCAAATCTTACCTGCAGGGGCATCTACCTAGTAATATGAAGATGACAGAGAAGATCAAGTGGTACCGTATGGCTACAGAAGGCCATCAATGGATTTGCCTAGATCAGATTAATAATAATATTTTCTTGACTAAACTGACTGAGACACAGCTAATTGGATGTTAGATACCCCGGGCATAATTAGTATATAATATGTTAGGACATACTAGAATGAGTGGCAATATTCCTAATGCTGCTATGCTCTCAACGTTACATCAGACGCCAGAAGAGTATAACAATAACTCTCAGGGTGTTAATTTCGTCGGGACATATTTGAGTCCTAACATACCGTTATGGGCATCGGCGATCGGGAACCTCAACATAGGTCCCGACATCCAGCTCTCCACTGCAACTTTCAATGTTGGTCTCGGAGGAGCACAAGGATTGATTCGGTTTCCTTTCGCCGGGTCTAATGGGTCACAGATACAAAGTGTCTCAACAAATGCTGCGCTTCTGTTGATGAATAGAACAGATGATGTGGCTAGTGGTCTGGGCTCACTCTTTAGTATGTATAACAATCATATATCTACGAGCGGAGTAACCAATATAGATTACGAAGAGAATGTATCTATACGCTATCAGATACCAGATTCAACCTATGACAATCTAGCGATCGCCAAACTCTATCTGTATGGGAGTCGGGGTGTAATACAGACACCCGCAGGTGTTATAGGTCAGAATAGTTCTGGAGGTGTAGATATCAAGACATCTTTATTTACAGTCAATGGTCTGCCTGTTGGCGCATCGCCGAATCCCAGAGTCTCTAGTCTGACTGTGAATTACAGCAGTCCTAGTGTTCCTAATCGTCTAGGCAAAATAATTCTTGAGAACGCACCACTATATTATGACGCAGCGCCATATGATGCTAATGCGAGCATAGAGATTCAAAACTACAATGTTGCTAATCAGCCAGACCCTTTTACAATAGGCACAAGAAGTATGCGCGCTGCTAATGGCTCAGTTAGCACAAATTCACTATATTTATCTGGAAGTTATTTTTTAGGAGGTGCTACAGCAGTAGATAGTATTATAATTGCTGCTCCTTTCGGGGCTTCCACAATAACTGGAGGAGAAGCGGCGTATATATTCCCCGAATCTTCTGGTAGTGATGTATTTGGAATAAGGGTAATTACACCACAGGTCTGGATCTCATCAATGATAGTCTCAACGATTAACGGTGTTGCCCCTGGGTCTTATGTACCTCCTGAGAACTTCACTGCGTCTTCTATCGGTCTTCAGACACTGACGGTACAACAGACGGCAGGTATCTCCAGTCTGAGTGTTAGCAGTATCAACGGCTCAGTCTATCCTGCTCCAGCATTTGTCAATCCAGATCTGAGTCTAAGTACGCTACGTATGAATAGGAATGGCGGCCTTCTCTGGTTACAGGCCTCTACGATCAATGCTACGCCGTCTATCTCATCTATTCAAGGAGCGCAACTCTTATTTGACTTTGGGGTTAATGCTGGAGTACCAATCTCTGTAAAGGCTCTACCTAACATAGGGAATCAACTTCAGGCCACAGGAATCGCAAATGGTTTAGCAATCTGTGATTATAATTTAGGAACAACGGCAAATACTGATTTTATTCCTATCATCACTGGGGGTGTAACATTCGGTCAGTTCTTAGCAGACTATAATAGTCCAGTAGGGCGTAAGTATGGCACTATAGCGCCAGTGTTCTCAACGCTCGTCTCACCTCCTGGGGTTTTCAGTGGTCTGTTAATCAGCACACCTAATCTTACTATCAATGCGCCTGCAACATATATACCTGTTCTTACAGTCTCTACGCTCAATGCTCCAAATACCACATTTCCTACAGTCACTATTTCAACGGTTAATGCTTCTGTCGTCTCAGCATCTACAATCAAATTCACTGCGTCTGCTGGCGGTGTTGATCTCGGAGGCATTGATCTGGGTATGGGTGGGTTCTTAGGAGGCCTGACGGGACAACTGGTCTCAGGATCATACAACACTATCATAGGTGGTGTGGCTCTCGGGACTGGTGTTACTGCTCTAGTCAATTCAAGAAACAATCTGGCGGCTAAACCACCTCCCGGAGGCAATATCTCATCTTTTACGACTATCAATGGTACAACTCAGCTACAGTTCTCAACGTTAGGAACCAATGTTTCAACCTACTATAGATATACCTCGTCTATTGGAGGGTCAGACCCCTCCCTGAGACCCGCATTAGAGGTCTTCACTTCTTCAATCATCGCTCCGGGGACGCTCTGTTTGCGCTCATTCAGCGACCCTATCAATCCTGCGAATCCATCTACCTTCACATCTACTCTTCAGTCATTCGGTCAGTGGGTGCCGGTGCCTGCTGCTGATTCTACAGTGCCTTCGGTTATTGTAGCCAGCACGATTAACGTATCAACTATGATAGTCAGAGGTCAAGCCCCGTCTGGAGTTGTTCTAGCAGTTCCTCAAGGAAACGTACAAGTAGGAGGTGCGACACAAGGAGTAACATTGACGAATGGTGGTTTGATTCAAGGAAACTCTGTAGCCATAATAGGTCCTGGAACAAGGCCGATCTCTTGCGGTATTCTCACTGCTGTTTCCATTACGAGTCCTGGGACAAATTCTATAGGCGGAGTTACAATTGGCACACCGTCAGGACAACTAACAGCGACGAATATAAATACTGGGACTCTTGTGGCTACAAATGCTACTGTATCTGACACGGTCGCTACAACAAATATCAGCACTCTTCAAAGTATTAACGGAGCGCCAGTGAAATACAGTGTGCTGAGAACACGAAATCTACCTGCGTTTAATTCAGCACCCTATGAGGTTGTATCACCTTTTAATGTTGGAGACACTACAGTCAATCTTTCACTCCCCTTTCAATTCCCTTGTTGTGTAACGCTTGTAGTTTCACCAACTCAGGCCAGCACTCAATATACTTCTCCTCCTATGGGAGCAGCATATAATGTAGTAATATTTTGGTGTAGAGATGGCCTCGGAAATTCTTTTTTGGCCGCAAGATTATCAACAATATATGCTCAAGGAATTACAGCAAGTATCCCAGTATTTTATAGCAATCCAGCCCTACCTATCTCAGTTAATATTCAAAATACAAGCGGTGTAAATATATCAGGGGTACAGTTTAGTTATTTTGTTTCTTCCTGGTCTGACTAGACCCTCATAGATATCTCCAGCATCTTCCTGAAGTGAAAGGCACCGTCTCCGGGACATCCGCAGCAGTTAATGAAGTAGGCCTCTGGTAGATTGTTGTGTCCGTTGAATGAGATGATTGAATTAGGTAACAGACCGACAGGTGAGACATCTTGTATGGCGTGATTCAGATAGGGCTGATCCAGAGTGTAGTTCTCTTGAGGGTCAGTGCGTATGTTAAATAGAATACGCTCAAGCAGTTGTAGGGTCTTCTCGCCCAGACAGTATGCGAACATAGTACTAGAAACGCCTATCTCACCCTTGAGAGGCTTTGATCCGCAGTAGTTGGTGTCTGATGCTATGCCTTCAGGATACACACAAAGAACATCTGTGTCCTGAATGGCTAGCTGGAACTTTTTGATACAGAGCATATCTACATCTAGATAACAGATGCTCTGAAACATTACATCAGTCTGTCGGTGTAACTGATAGCGCCAGGACATTCCTTCAAGCATTGTGGCCGGTTTTGGCATAGGAAGAATAATAATCTCAGATAGGCAAGGCACCCCCCTGACTACCTCCGCAGTCTCTGGATCAGCCATTAGGTAATATTTATCTCCTCTCACTAAACTCTGGGTCTTTTTGAGGCTATTGTAAAGTAGCATTAACATATAGATGTACTCATTCTTTGCTGCGCTTTCTAGGCTGAATACGCAGGAGTAGAATATCATATACTCTTCTACAGAAAATAAATTCTATAGTAGATGACTCTAACCTTCCAGCAGGCTAAACTTAAGGTAAATCCTGATCCGGAATGGATGCCTGAAAAAGACTCTCCGGAGTTCGCTGAAATCTTAAGAATAATGGTAATGTCTGGCTACAATCCTAATAATATTGTACCTAAGAAATACACTGTTGCTGATCTCTTTGCTGGTGATCAGTTACACAATCCTATGAATCGCCCACCTCTGCCTACTGTCAGTATTAAGAGAGTGAGTAAGAAGGAGTTCTTAACTATAGAAGCAAATCGCAAATACATAATTGACCATATGAAGCGTAATAAGAAATAACAATAATATCAGTCTCCTTATTATAATAGAATGGCGAAGATGAGCGATGAAGCAAAAGCTGCGCTAATGAAACGTTTGACAGAAGGTCGTGCGAAGCACAAGGCTCTCCGGGAGAAAGACCCGAACCACAAGCCCCGGAAGTCTCGGAAGAAGGCAACCACAGACACTGCGGAGGCTCTGAGTAATCCTGTAGCTAATAAGCCTGATAACAACACTGTTAGAGGTATTGATGCTGCTCCTCCTGGTGCGGTTAATGCTGTTGCTGCTGCGCCGGTAGTTCCTGCGCCCAGAGATACGGCTATGATAGATGTACCGAATCTACCCGAGAAGTCTAAGCGTAAGAAGATTATCAAGGACGCCGAGAAGGAGCCAGTGCCGAAGGAGGCGAAGGGTCTCTCAACGACCGGGAAGCCTGCAAAGATTAATGCCAATAATATGATTGTAAATGAAGAGACCGGGGATCAGGTTATCTCAACTATGTTACCGGGACAGAAAGAGTCTATCAAGAAGGTCTTAACTAAGAATAAGAAGCTAGATCCTGTTGCTCCGGCGTCTAACCCTACACCCAAAGATATGACTGTAGAGAAGGTTAAGACACACGTTCCTGATGTAAAGGCTACAGAGGGTCGTGCTCCTTTCAGTATGTCAGCAGTCAGAAAGATACTTTACCAATAAAAAAGCAAACATCTAATAGTATGGATTTATCTACGATAGGGGGTCTTACTGGTCTTGTAGCTATAGTGATTGTAGTAGGTAAGGAGATCTATAGATTAGTCAATCACAGTAGATGTAGAAGTAGATGTTGCAGTTGGACGGGTGTAGTATCTATGGATATTGAGAAGACAACTCCACCACCTGAGACGGAGTTCATCCCCAAATCTTAAGATTTTCTATCATACAGTAGATATGCCACCTAGACTCGCCATCCCATCTTACAAACGTTCAGACACTATCTCTGGTAAGACTCTAAAGTTTCTGAAAGACTCTAACTACCCGGCACACCAGATAAATATCTTTGTAGCGAATTATGATGAATGGGAGCTCTACAATAAAGCAGTTGATCCTGATCTTTACAATGAGATAATTATTGGTCGTCCGGGGCTCTGCGATCAGAGGAAGTTTATAAGTGAGTTCTATGACGAAGATGAGATAATAGTTCAGATGGATGATGACGTGAAGACTATCAAATCTGCCGTACCATTCTTGTGTATAGTTCAGATGGCTGTAGATAACCTAAAGTATAGAAACGCAGGCCTCTTTGGTGTCTTGCCTATAGATGATGGAAGGCGATTCAAACAGAACATAACTAAACATCTGACACATATCTTAGGGTCATTCTTCATCTGTAGAAACCACAAGAATCTACAGGTGACTATGACTGAGAAGGAGGATATGGAGCGCAGTATATTATACTTCAAACGCTACGGGCAGATTCTTAGATATCAGGGCGCTGGTGTCTGTACCAAATATGGTCAAGGCACCGGCGGTCTTCAGACACCGGGGAGGGAGGATAGGATCGCAGCTGAAATCCTAAGATTTAGAAATGAGTATCCGGAATATATTAGTGTAGTAATTAAGAAAGGCAAGAGAACAGATATCATTTTGAATTGGCGAGCAGAACATTAGACTATAACGCCTACATTTCCGTAATCACCTTGTGCTATTAGATTCCACTGGAGTGTATTAGCAGGAGCGGGGAGTGAAGTCTGTCCTGAAGATACTATGATACGCCCTAGGATTGATCCTAGAGTACATACGACCGTATCACCTGCGGTAACATTAGCGATAGCATTTACAGATGTGCTATAGGCATTAAACTCTCCATCTGATATACTAACAGGCACTGAAGAAGCAAAGACCTGATTGAACTCCGTTGTGTTCTCAGATGTTACTGTGATTCTCGCTACCGCTGTGTCTCTGGTGAGCGGGACTACATCTTGAGATACACTGGTTGTGATAGAAGAGACTGTTAAATTTCTGGTGTAAAAGGTTATTGCGGAGGCTACACCAAAGTTAGCATAAAGTCTGAACTGAAGACGTTTGGTTAAATTTGCTACCTCAAATGTAGGGATATTTACTGTGCTATTGTAATTTATGATAGCCGTTGTATTTACAATGAAGGGAACACCAGCACCTCCATCAAATATTAAGACCGGGTTGGAGGTACCGTTGGCATCTACCGTATATACCCTCAGATACATACTATTTAATTCATCAGTATCTGTAGTTGAAGCCCAGATTGATAAATCCCAGGGGGCTCCAGGAATTACTTCGCTTGTTAAGAAACCAACCGGAGTTACAAATGTCGCCATAAGAACATCTGATGCTACACCCTCTGAATTAAATGCTACACTGCTCTGGGTAAGTATGATAGGGTGAAGGATAGCATTACCTGTCTGTGGTGCCGTTAAAGTGCCAGAGATATCTAAGAAGAAGGTAGTCGTAGGGATGACACTGATGGCAGAGTCAGGAGGAGTGTAGTCATTCTCAACAGTGAAGGTCTGGTTGAACTTGAGATTGTAGATGCCGGTAGTCTGGCACGTCCAGGTAGTATCATTGTCAGACGTAAAGTTGCTAGAAGACCAGGTAGCCCGATCAGTAAATCCGATCTCAACAGGTACAGTATCAGATGTGCTATATGTCTCAGTCTGTGTTACGTTTCCGCATTTGACAGTCGCAGATCCGGGGGTACTAGAATTGACCCATCCAGGAGGCGGGATCAATCCACCATCTCCGGGAGTCTCAAACAAAGAAGTGTTATAGTCTGTCATTCTAATAGCTCATACCTTTAAAAATCTATTTCTTGACCTCTGTTGCTTTTAACACTGTTGTATAGCCTACCTCAAAGATATGGTTACCGTTCTCATCTTCACGGAGCCAAAAGATTGTCCGTAGGTCTTTGCCGAGATTGCGGATGTAGCGCTCACAGAACTCCATTCCCTCTAGCTTGTCAGTCTTAAGACTATTAACCTCTTCAACGGTATTCATCTACCTAAGATTCAGAAATTATATAGATTTAGATGAAAGTTTCTACTAACTTATATTACCCTCCGAGCAAAGGTAGATGTATATATGTTGCTAGAAGTAAAAACTGTGGTAGATACGTAGCTGTAGCACATACACCTCATTATAAAAAGTCTAAGTTATTTGATACGATCGGAGAGGGTAAGCAGTGGATAGATTGGTTCTTAGATACTCCCGGGACTAAACCTGAATCTGTAGAAGAACATAATGTTAGATACTGTGAGTTTCAAATGAATAAATTATCTCAGGATATGTAGAATGGATTTTACATCTGAGCTGAACGATCTACAGATTAAGAATGCTGAGCTGATGGCACAGAATCTAATTCTAACTAAACATATCGCTCAGCTGAGGGATGAGAATCTACGTCTAACAAATGAGAACGAGCATCTAATGGCAGAGTTGATGACACAAGAGATGACTGATGAGTCTGAAGAGGAGGAGTCTGAAGAGGAGTCTGAGAGTAAAAGCACTCAGTAAAAAATTTAGTAGTGTGTGGGGGGGTAAAAATATTTCTTGTACCCCACACACACCCTAAAATTTTAAAAATATATTCTAAAGACCAGATGAAAAATGATTTGGTAGTTCTAAAGGAGTTCTTTGCTAAGAATTAACCTTACTCTTGTAATCAGATATATTCTTCATCAGACTGGTACTCTCACCCCATAAGATCCATCTGCTGAGTGCGCCTGCGCTCGTCGCGTCACCCCAATCTTCGTTCTTACTATGTCTCTTGAGATATCTTTCGCGTTGGGCTTTGTCACCTGTTTTAGTGTAGTCTTGCATTCCTTTGGCTCCGAAGGCTACAGTCTTAGTACGGCCGGTGTCAGTTTGAAAAGTTGCGTCCAGTTTCTTTTCTGGCTTCTGACTAGGAGTAACAGATAATAACTTCATCTAGTAGATGTGGTTATTATTGTCAGATAAATCTTAACGAAGCTATTACGCAAAAACAATAAATCTTATGGGTGTAATGGGTGTGAATGGGTTTAATGTGGTCA
>JGI24890J29729_1000673_pt1 | contig 19680 bp, 20 predicted proteins | sample FreactcultureFD7_FD_29729 | JGI IMG/M metagenome (IMG submission 29729)
GTGCGCTTGAAGGGATTCGAACCCCTAACCTTCTGATCCGTAGTCAGATGCTCTATCCGTTGAGCTACAAGCGCAGTAGAACGCGGTAAAGACTACACCACCTTCAGAGGGGGGTTCTATTTCTCAAGCACTTGCTTAGGCAAATTGAAGATGTTCTAAGCATTCCTAGCCAGTTCGATCCCGGCTTGCTCTATCCATTTTATTGGGTCATCCATTGACTCTTTTGCTGACCCAGATATTTGGCTAAGGACCACTCCAATTAGATTTTCTTCTTTTAAGTTAATAGCTGTCTGGCCTACACAAAGCATTACATTTTTGTTCTTCACTCTTGCAATTTCTAATACTTTCCCAACAACTTTCCCATAGCGGCTTTGCTGATCAAACATTCCTTCGCCAGTAATTACTACATCGCAATTTTCGATTGCATCGGCTAAACCAACTAATTGCGCAACTGTCTCTGACCCAGATGTAAGAGTGGCCCCCCACAGCCATTTGAGTCCATATGGCGTACCTCCTGCAGCCCCTGCCCCATTAAAATCCTCTCTTCCAACTACCTCATGAAACTTATGAAGGCCATCTTCAAGAAGAAGGATGTCACTGTCAGTGGCCCCTTTTTGCGGACCATATACGGTAGCTGAACCATTAGGGCCAAGGAGGGGATTGTTTACATCTACTAAACATAAGACACCTCCGGTAGGCATATCTATAATTTTGCTGAAATCGATCTCATCTAATTCTAATAAACCACCGCCACCCATTGATATTAATTTTCCACTTTTATCAACAAACTTTGCTCCTAAAGCAATCAAAGCGCCGACACCTCCATCGGTACTAGCCGAACCGCCAACGCATGCGATTATTCTCTTAACATTTGGATTTTTAGAAGCAGATTTAAGAAGTTCACCGAATGCAAAAGTATTCGCTTCCAAGGGATATAAATTATCCATATAGATTAATCCGCAGGCATTAGCCAATTCAACAATTGCAGTTCCTTCTTCCAAAAGACACCAATATGCCCAATGTAATTTGTCTTTAAAGATATGTACTTGCTGTTTAAAAATTTTTGACTCGGGATAGATTGAAGAAATTGTTTCTAGAGTACCTTCTCCACCATCTGCCATAGGAATAAGTACAATCTCATCCTGAGGTCTTACTTGTTTCCACCCTAATGAGAGCGCCTGAGCAACTTCAATATTTGTCGCCGAGCCCTTGAAAGAATCAGGAGCAATTAAAACCTTAACTTTATAAGCCTAATTCCGCATTTAATAATGCTGTACCTGCAGCCAAAGAGCGAAGTTTTCCATCAGCGACTTGTCTAGATAATGGAACCATCCCACAATTTGTACATGCATATAAGTGTTCGATATCTACATATCTCAAGGATTCACGAAGAACACTAGCGACTTGCTCTGGTGTTTCAACCTGGTTACTTGCTACATCAATCGCACCGACCATAATATCTTTACCACGGAGCATCTCAATGAATTCCATTGGAACTCGAGAATTTTGGCATTCTAAACTTACTTGATCAATTGTGCTTTTAGCGAGCAACGGGAAAACGTTTTCATATTGCCTCCACTCATCACCTAAGGTTTCTTTCCACTTGGTATTAGCTTCAATACCGTATCCATAGCAAATGTGAACTGCCGTTTTACTTGTTAACCCGCTAGCTGCCCTCTCTAAAGTCGAGATTCCCCACTCCTTAACATCATCAAAAAAGACGTTAAAGGCTGGTTCATCAAATTGAATAACGTCTATTCCGGCCGCTACTAACTCTTTTGCCTCTTCATTTAAAATTTCAGCAAATGCCCATGCTAATTCTCTTCGACTTTTGTAATAATCATCAAAAAGTGTGTCAATGAGAGTCATGGGTCCTGGAAGTGTGAACTTAAGGGTCTTATCTGTTAATGAGCGTAAAATTTTTGCATCTTCAACGAAAACCGCATGTCCTCTTGTAATTTGATCAACAACTACAGGAACCTCAGCATCATATCTATCTCTAATTCTCATGACTTTCTTGTTTTTAAAATCAACACCATTTTGGTTTTCAATAAAAGTTGTCACAAAATGTTGACGTGTTTGCTCGCCATCGCCAATAACATCTATCCCTGCGTTAATCTGATTCGCTACCGCAACGCTCATTGCGTCGGTTTTAGCTTCCCTGAGTGAGTCACCTTCAAATCTCCAAGGTGCCCATAATTTTTCAGGTTCAGCAAGCCAAATTGGTTTTGGCAAGCTTCCAGCTATCGCGCTCTGAATTCTATTTTTCACTTTACTGTCCCATTATTTTTATTTAACCAAAATAAACTTAAGGCCAACGCAAAGTAGCAATATTCCAAATCCACGATTAACCCAAATATTTCCAATGCTTAGCCCAATATGTGCGCCGACATAAGCCATGATAAAAATTCCCAGGGATAACGCCCCGGCGACTTTAAAATCAACATCACCTGATTTCGCATATTTTAAAACCGCAAGTATTCCAACTGGGAGCAACATCGCAGATAATGATGTGCCAATAGCACGTGCTGGTGTGAACTTTAAGAAAGCAATAAGCATTGGGACTATTACGATCCCACCACCAATGCCAAATAGCCCAGAAAGCACTCCCGCGAGAGTTCCAATGGCAAGTCCAACAAGTATATGGACTAACATTTTTTNATAGTTATCTCTCTTTTAAATCTTTTGATGACTACCTGCACGAGTTGCAACAACAACTTGGACAGCGGCCAACCCAACAATGAAGAGCAAGCTCTTATTCCAACTACCAGTTGCATTAAACAGGCCGCCAATGATCATTGGTGAGACGGTTGCCATCAAGTACCCAACGCATTGCATCATAATTGAAAGGAACTTTGTGTTGGCAGGGCTATTAGCTCGAAATACGACAAGGAATAATGCTAATGAGAATGTCACNTAAACTCCGATATTACCCAAAATGACCCATAACCAAAGACGCCAACCAGAATCTACTGAGATTGCATAGTATGAAACTGCAAGGAAAATTGAAAAAATAACCAGTATCACTCTGAAGTCTTTTCTCTTCGAAGCAAAGTGTGGGACTGCAAGACTTAGTAGCGACCCCACTATGGTGGCAAGNGCTACCAATAACCCAGCATGGACAAGGGTGAATCCCTTAGCAACCAGAATTGTTGGTAGCCAAGTAGCAGATGCATAGTGAATCATGTTCAGTAAGCCGAAAAATAAAGTGATTGACCAAGCTGTTTTACTTTTAAATAATGGGTTCTTCCAAAAACTAGGACCTTCTTCAGCAATTTCAGTAACGCCGGAGCTTGGTATCTTGCTCCACCACCAAATAGCGGTGATTGCCCCAACGATGAACCATGGGACCATCGCCATACGCCATGAGTACGAAGTTGCTGCTGCTAATGGTGCGGTAATTGCCAAAGAAATTGCAGCACAAGAACCCATAATCGCTGCATAAACTCCAGTCAATAATCCAGCATTGTGGTCGGTATTCTCTTTAACCCAAACTGGCAACATATAGTTTAGAACTGCTACTGAAATACCAAGTGATATTGAAAAAATCAATAATGAGGCCACNCCAAAGGTGGTACGGAGCATTAAAGATAATGTAAGTACTGTGATTGCGTANCTGATGATTCGGTTGGTATTACCAAGGCGGCTAATACTGCGCATCAATATGGCAGAAAGGGAGAAGCAGAGCAAAGGAGTCGCTGCAAGTACGGACTCAGTAAATACACTGATTCCATACTGTTGTTTGATGATTGGCAGTAGTGGACCGATTAAAATTAAACCAGCCCTCATATTTACTGCAACGGCAAAAATTGGTAGGCCACGCTTTAATGTTGAAATCATTGNNAAAACCTAACAGACTTGGCCCTTTATTAGCAGAGAAATAGAGGGCGAATTCTTCTATTTTTCCGGTTGGATAACATTTTGGTAAATTAATGAAGCAGCAGCTCCTCCAACTAGGGGTCCGATTATCCAAACAAGAGCGTGTGAGAAATGACCCGAAATGAGAGCTGGGCCAAACCAGCGAGCAGGGTTAATCGCGGCTCCGGTAAGAGGGCCAAAGAATAAAATTGAGAGTGAGATAGTTAAGCCGATTGGAAAACCAGCTACAGCACCAAATGTGCCTCGACGATCTACTGCAACACCAAAAATCACTGAAACAAGTAAAAACGTTCCAAGCGCTTCAGCTAACATCGCTTGCATTGTTCCCACGCCAGGTGCAAGGGCTGGAATTCCTAAAGCCCCTCCGGCAGCACTTCCCATGATTGCCTTAAGCAATCCAGCTGCNACAGTTGCACCAGCTAATTGGGAGAGTACGTATACAAAAAAATCCTTAATAGAAATACGCCCTGTAACCAACATCCCAAACGAGACAGCCGGATTAAAGTGAGCGCCTGAAACTGCAGCGAATGCACAAATCATTACCGCAATTGCTAAACCATGAGCCATGGCAATCCCAAGTAGATCTGCTTTACCAACAACTATCGCTCCAGCACCAATAAAAACTAAAGTAAATGTTCCTAGAAACTCAGCATAAATTTTCTTAACCAAAGTAACCTCCTATTAAAAGTATTATTAAAAACTCTGAAAATTACTTGCCTCTTACCATTCTAAAGAAATAGTTAATTATAAAACCGGAACAATAACCAATAACCGTGTTAACTATTAAAGTGGTTGGATAGATGCTGGGCCAAAAGAGAGTGATACCAAGCCCAATAAATGCCCCAAGGAAGCCAAATTTACCTGCTGCTCGTGTTCTACTAATTACTTTTTTTGCCATGGAATAATTCTAAAGCCCGCATAGCAATTTTTGCTATAACTCGCCTAAAAAAGGAAGAAATTTCTATAAATCAGATCGCTCAATGTGCAAGGTATACAGGCCACTCTTAGAGTAAACAAACCCTTTTTTATCGCCTTCCAGGTATGTCTCTACGCCTTCGCTAATTTCAGATACCCATTCACCTGGGTACTCCCAACTATGGATATCTGGCCATGGATTGGGTCGGTTGCGCATCTCAAATAAATCAACTACAAAGCTTTCAAATTCCTCTTCGATGAAAGCTTTGATGATCAAGTGATCGTGGTCAACAATCTCCTCTGCGATAGCTCCATCTGCCCGAGTTATCCCTATCTGTTTTGCCCGGCGGGCGTGAAGAACCTTCCTGCGGATTTCACTCATGGCATCTTGGCTTAACTGGCAATAGAGATGCTTCATCCCCNAATAATAACCTCAGGGATGGAGGCCCTGTCTATCCCTCATTCAATGGGGTTCTCGGGCTGGATCAGGCTTTACAGCTTTTGTTATAGTATTTTCATATGGCGAATGAGTTGCTGGTATACCCCTTTACATTCGGTGACCGGACCATGTCTGACCTGCTTGGCGGTAAAGGCGCAAATTTATCTGAGATGACACGGATGGGCTTACCGGTCCCTCCTGGATTTACGATTACCACAAATGCCTGTCGCCAATTTTTAAAGAATGGAACAATCCCAGATTCACTCGATGCGGAAATACAAAGCGCACTTGGAAATCTAGAGAAAGAACTCGGAAAAAAGTTCGGGGATCCTGAAAATCCATTATTAGTATCAGTACGCTCAGGCGCAAAGTTCTCAATGCCAGGCATGATGGAAACCGTATTAAACGTTGGTATTACCCCTGAAGTAGCGAAATCGCTAGCGACCCAGAGCGGAAATGAGCGCTTTGCCTGGGATTCATATAGGCGTTTTATAGATATGTATGGCCGCATTGTTTGCAACATACCGCCTATNGACTTCCATAAAATAGAGGAAAGAATTTTCGAGTCAACCGGCGCATCAAGTTTACAAGAGCTCGATGTAGCAGGATTGCAATCTCTGGCACAATCTTTAATCAAAGAAATTGAGGCCCATACCGGTGAAGAATTTCCGACAGATCCAAATGTTCATTTAATTAAATCTGTTGAAGCGGTATTCCACTCATGGAATTCTGAGCGTGCCCAGCTTTATCGTAGGCGTGAGCGAATTCCGTCTGACTTAGGTACTGCTGTCAATATTCAATCCATGGTATTTGGAAACTTAAGTGATGATTCTGGTACTGGAGTTGCCTTTACTAGAGACCCTGCAACTGGTGAGAGCGGCAGTTATGGAGATTACTTAGATCGAGCTCAAGGCGAAGATGTTGTTGCCGGCATTAGAAATACAATGCCACTGGCACAAATGTATGAGAAAGAGCCAAGTGCTTACACGGAGCTAGAGCGGCTTATGGCCCTTTTAGAGGACCACTACCGAGATCTTTGCGATATTGAATTCACTGTTGAGCGCGGCAAACTTTGGATTTTGCAAACTCGCGTGGGCAAAAGAACTGCTGAAGCTGCATTTCGAATTGCAGTTCAGCTAGTCGATGAAGGCAAGATCACTATGGATGAAGCACTCTCTCGTATCACCGGTGAGCANTTGGCGCACTTAATGTTTCCGCAATTCGACCTTTCAGGCAATGTAGTTGAGATCGCGCGTGGAATTCCAGCATCTGCAGGCGCAGCAGTTGGTGAAGTCGTTTTTGACTCAAAAAGAGCATTCGATCTCGCCAAGAGTGGACGTAAAGTAATTTTAGTGCGTCGTGAAACTAGCCCTGATGACTTAGTGGGCATGGTTGCATCAGAAGGAATACTTACTAGCCGTGGAGGNAAAACATCTCACGCAGCTGTAGTAGCTAGAGGAATGGGTAAAACAGCGATCTGTGGAACAGAGAGTATCTCTGTTGATGAGAGGGCTAATTTATTTACTGTTGGCTCGCGAACAGTATATGAAGGTGAAGTTATTTCAATTGATGGAACAACGGGCGTTGTTTACATAGGAGCACTACCAACAATTGCCTCCCCTGTAACGGCTTACTTAGAAGGAAGACTTGATGCTGCTTCTAAACAAGCAACCCCAGTTGTTAAGGCAGTTGACCGTATTTTGCGACATGCTGATGGAGCAAGGAAACTAAGAATTAGAACTAATGCAGATACCCCAGAAGATGCGGTCAGGGCTCGAATACTGGGCGCTGAGGGTGTCGGGCTTTGCCGNACAGAACATATGTTCCTTGGACCACGCAGGTCCTATGTTGAGAGATTAATTTTGGCTGAAAATAATGAGGTACAACGAGGGGTTATTGCAGAGATGGAGCCACTGCAACGAGGAGATTTCGTTGGAATTATGATGGCTATGTCAGGCTTACCCGTCACCATCCGTTTACTTGATCCTCCCCTACACGAATTTTTACCTAATATTGCAATACTGAGTGCTGAGATGGCACGAGCTGAAGCACTCAATGAGGAGATATCTCCTCGTCAGCAAGCAATTTTTGCAGCCGTTAAAAGGCTGCATGAGTCAAACCCAATGTTGGGCCTGCGTGGCGTGCGACTTGGAATTTTAATCCCAGAGCTTTTCCAGATGCAGGTAAGAGCGCTAGTACTGGCTTGCCTAGAAGTAAGAAAGCTTGGCCATGATCCAAAGCCAGAGATTATGGTCCCGCTCGTTGCAACCCAACGCGAACTGCTGTACCTAAGAAAAACTTTAGAGGAAGAAATTGAAAAAACTTTAGAAGGAAGTGGGCAGGAATTTAATATTCAAATTGGCACAATGATCGAAACTCCTAGAGCAGCGATTACNGCAGGTCGAATTGTTGATTATGCAGATTTCTTTTCATTCGGAACAAATGACCTAACGCAGATGACTTGGGCATTTAGCCGTGATGATGTTGAATCGAGTTTCTTACCAAGGTATCTAGATTTAGAATTATTACCTTTTAATCCATTTGAATCCTTGGATCAAGATGGGGTTGGACTATTGGTAAAAATAGCAACAGAAGAAGCTAGGAAACAAAAGCCTGATTTTAAGATTGGGGTATGCGGTGAACATGGCGGAGACCCTAGAAGTATTCACTTCTTCCATGCACAGGACCTTGATTACGTTTCTTGCTCACCGTTTAGAGTTCCAATTGCTCGCCTTGAAGCTGGCAGAGCATCCATAATGCCACAAATTAAAAACGTTTCNTCAACAAGTTAATCTGAGATTATTCGGGAGTTGGTAAACCATTCTCCTTATAAAAATTTCTCCCTGGAATTCCCCACTCAAGAAAGAAATCCCCAACGGTCTTACATAGGGTCACATTTACGTCATTTACCGTCTCGATAAGAGCTTTTCCACGAACATCTGCCTTATTCTTGAAGTTCTCAAAATCTTCATCTCCCGCAAAGAGTGGATCATCCTGCTTTGGGGCTCGCTCTTTGATGAGGAGCACCAGAGATGACCTCGCCTCTTCCCCTAAAAATGTGATCCTTCGTCCCTCTACCGTGTCATATTCCAAAGCCAAGGGGTCGCTTTCAATATTTGGTACCAGCCGGCCTTCACTGTCTAAACTTCCAGCATCCTTGACCTTAATAGCAGCAACTTCTTCGAAAGTCAGCCCAGTACCGACAAGACTCAACATTAAAAGTCTTACAGTTGGATTAAAATCTCCACTTTTACTATTTGCAATATGTGACTTTGGACTTAACTGATAATTATTTGCCCAGGGGACTTGGACTCCGTTTACCGTCCACCATAGTTTTGGTCCAAATAATAATGCTGCTGTTTGAATAGATGTTAAATCTTGGTGAAGATATAAATACTTTTGTATGAGTAATTCTGCTGTTAAAGGGTCTTCTTGTCCTGCCTTTAATGCTTGTGATAAATCGCCATCNCATACCTCTCGAGCAAATCGATCAAGAGTAGTAACAGCGCTTCGAATCCACACATCAGGTTTTCTTACGCGCTCAGCTAAAATGCTAGCAACGCTCATTACCGTTGGGTCATCTAGCAATGTGATCTCGCGTCGATTCTTAAGAGAACGACGTGCTACTTCGGGAGCTTCTAAATATTCAATAACTGAATCACTGGTTTCATACCCAGGAAAATATGTGCTCCCACTTTCATACCTTATAGCCATGCTGGTGCATCCTTGGCAATTTCTTCCTCATTGACCTTCGCAGCAATATCTTTCGCAATAAAGTGGTCACGTAATTCAACAACACATCTTGTTACACCAGATACTTGCTCAACACGTCTACGCATTTCTTTACCGATACTTATGGCAAAAGGAGATGGGCATAATGGAGAGGTAAGGTGGTAGCGCACTATGGCGCGACCNCCCTCCTCTACTAGTACTTCATCAATCATTCCTAGCTCGCCCATTGTTTTACGGATTTCTGGATCGGGAACGCTTCCAGCCGCAATACGAATTGCTTCGAGATCAATAGCAACGCTTGTCATGATCGATGTACTCCTCTGGTCTTTGGTAATTAGTATGGAACTTGATTAAACGCCAACATAGTTAGCTTTATTCGCAAGGAATTCCTTACGCTTCTGGCTAAATTCATCATTCTCAATCTTCGCTAGCTTTGATGGGATATCAATGCCGTAAAGACGAGCGATGTTAGTTCCGATGATCTTTTCCTTAATCGCTGGAGTTAGCTGAACGCCAAACTCTTCAGCAATATCATCAGGAATCTGGTATTCCATGAATTCATCAAGAATCCAATGTGGGTACCAAATAGGGAAATCTGTACCCCAAATGATGCGGTCTTCGCCAAGCCAGAACAGAAGATTAGCCATCATCTCGCCAAAGTATCTTGGGCGCTTGTGGATGAAAGCGTTTGCAACTGCTAGTGAGGCATAAACGTTTGTTGAGCGTGCAGCAATCCAGCAAAACTCATCTAGACGTGGCAGACCAATATGGTCAACAATGAAGTTGAGTTCTGGATAGAGTGAAGAAGGCTCNTCAATGTCATACACGTCAAACTTCTCCATTGAAAGAGGCTCAACAGCCGGTCCCTTATGGAAGTGCATGTTTTTGATACCAAGCTTGATTGCTTCTTCATAACATGGAAATACTGCAGGATCATTAGCTTTCCAGCCACGTGATTCTCCGCGCCATTCTGCGGTGTACCACTTGAAACCCTTCATTCCATATTCTTGAACTTGTTGCTGCATCTGCTTAACAGCATTCTTATCTCGAGGGTCTACTCCACCAAGTCCAATTAAACGTTCTGGAGCGCGGGCAACCATTTCGGCATTACGCTTTGGATTTGTAAAACCAGTATGGTAAAAATCACTCAATACTTGTGTTGATAAAATTGCCATATCCATTTCACCACGGACGAACATGTGATGTAGATACCAATCTGGATCAACTTTGCGGAATTCTTTATCGAAATCCATCGTCCATTTTGGGTCAGGTGGATTAAAGCCAGTCTGAAATGCATAAAACGTTTCAGCAAAAGCTAATCCATATTCATTTTTAATATTCTCTTTGCTAGCATCCCAAAATCCGGTATGCGCATCAAGAACAAACTTGCCATCTTTCATTTGTTCCCCTTCAATTGCCAGTAGGAGTAGGCACGTTTATGCCCCCCCAAATATTACTCAGCATGGGGTGATTCGCAAGAAGTAGGGAAAGAAATTTATGAAGCCCTGTCCCGGTATTGGGCAAACTCAAAAAAAGGATGACAAATGTTATAAAAATGTTACAACTTCTCTGTGACTTATACTACAGAAGCATCCCATCCTGGTAGGTAAGTAATTTCTCCTTTGGTAGCTTTAAATTAATTTTTCCACGATTAGGAACTGGGTGACCTCTTGGGATTTTAACTCGGATAGCCTGGCTATCAAATTTACAATTAAGGATCCTGCTAGATCCGATATCGTCATAGCTGATAAAATCCGCAACAATAACATTCTCAGAAACATTATCAACAACAGAAACGTGCTCTGGTCGAATACCAAGTTCCACATCTGAACTATGTGATTGGGAAATATTAGAAACAGAAACTAATTTCTGGTCTCCAACTTTAGTAGTTCCACCGTCATTTTTTCCTCTAAGGAAATTCATGGCGGGTGACCCAATAAAATTACCAACATATTTGCTATTTGGCTTTTCGAAGAGTTCCTCTGGTGTTCCTTGTTGCACTAAACGTCCCAAGCTCATAACAAGCAGTTCGTCAGCAAAAGTCATTGCTTCATATTGATCGTGTGTCACGTAGACAACAGTGATATTTTTACCTTGGATAATTTGCTTAATACGCTTACGGAGTTCAAATTTAAGCTGTGGGTCGATAACTGTTAATGGCTCATCCATCAGCAGGGCAGTAACGTCATCTCTAACTAGGCCACGACCAAGAGAGATGAGTTGTTTTTCATCTGCGCCCAATTTGTTAGCGGATCTATCTAATTTATGAGAAATTCCAATTTGTTCGGCAACATCGCCAACGCGTGCCCTAATTTTATCTTTCTCCCAATCACGGCAAACTAATGGAAAGGATAAATTTTCAAAGACTGTCATAGATTTATAAATCGTTGGGAATTGGAAAACTTGTGCCACGTTACGTTTAGAAATTGGTAGCTTAGTTACATCTGCGTCATCAAATAATATTTGGCCTTGATAGGGTTTAACAATTCCAGAAATGATGTTCAAAATAGTTGTTTTACCGCATCCAGAAGGCCCAACAAGAGCGTATGAGCGCCCTGTTTCCCACTGCATGTTGATCGGCTTTAGAGCCCAATCTTCTTCATTAGCGCTCTTATTATAGGTGTGACCAATATTTTTAAAAGTTATTTTTGCCATTTGCTCGCCTCAATTACCCGGGGCCGCGCAGAGTGCGCCAGCCATGTCGAATAGGAAAATCCGCTCAGGATTAATTGTCACTGTTATCTTCTGTCCGATTGCGTAATCGTGAATCCCTTCAAGTTGGAGGACAACCTCTCCAACAGGAACATCAACGTAAATTAAAGTTTCTGATCCAGAAACTTCTACCAAAGAAACTATGCCATCTTCGGAGTTGGCGCCAGATCCTCCTAGGATCACCTCATTTGCTCTAATCCCGATTTGATAACTGCCATCAGATTGGGATTTGAGATGATTAGGTGAATTAAACTTCAAAACTTTTCCAACAGAAACTTCACCATTTTTAATTACTGCAGGAAGAATAGTCATTGGCGGATCATTGACAATTTGAGCAACCTGGATTGAATTTGGATTTTCATATACTTCCACTGGAATTCCAGATTGAATCACCTTACCCTCATGCATAACTAAAAGTTCATCTCCAAGCAATAGCGCTTCAGATGGTTCAGTCGTTGCATAAATAGTGATGCTCTTCTTAGTAGTGGTAAATAATTCACGAAATTCTTCACGCAGTTGTTCTCTGAGCTTATAGTCCAAATTCATTAGAGGCTCATCGAGCAATAAAATACTCGTGTTACGTACTAATGAGCGAGCGATGGCAACGCGCTGTTGCTGGCCTCCTGAAAGTTGAGATGGCTTCCTGTCCAAAAATTCACTAAGCCCGACTTTTTCGATGATAGCCAAAGCTTTTTGCTTTGCTTCATCTTTAGAAAGACCAGCACGGCGAAGAGGGAATACAACGTTGCCCAATACTGTTCGATTCGGGTAGTTAATGAATTGCTGATAAACCATTGCAATATCGCGCTTCCAAATTGGGAGCGAATCTAGATTCTTCTCGTCAAAAGTTATCTCTCCATCAGTCAAAGGTAATAGCCCTGCGATAGCACGCATTAAAGATGTCTTTCCTGATGTTGTGCGGCCAATGAGCATATAAATCTTGCCTGGCACAAAGTTATAAGAAATATCCTGCAAGATAACATCTTCACCTTGAAGGACAGAAAGATTATTTAATCGTAAACTCACAGTAAACCCTTCATCGAACAGCTCCAGCAAATCCACCCTTTGACAAGAAACGCTCGACTACGAATGCCAATCCAACAAGTGGCAAAATCGCAAAGATTGCAGAAGCAGAAAGGGTCCAGAATGGTGTCACTGTTCCATTAAGCGCCACTACTGCTACTGGCAAGGTAATTACATTTGTAAAGGTAAGAACGAGAGCGTAAAAGAGATCGTTCCACCCGAAGATGATGGCGAACATGCCGGCAACGGTGAGCCCAGGCTTTGATAGAGGAAGGATTGTCCTACGGAATGCTTCAAATGGATTACATCCTTCGAGCATGGCCATCTCATCAATTTCTCGAGGAATTTGATTAAAGAAATCAACAAGCAACCATACAACAATTGGCATCAAACCAGATGTCAGTACTAAAACCAGTCCTAACCTAGTATCGAGCAAATGGAGCGCTTTAAGGAGCAAGAAGAACGGAATAGCCAAAACTGCAGGCGGCATGATTCTTTGTGAGATAAAGAAAAAGATAATGTCTGGATTTTTATAGTACTTCCAACCGTAAGCAAAACGGGAAAGACCATAAGCAGCCATGCAACCCAATATCAAACTGATCAATGTTGCGAAGAAAGTAATAATGACACTGTTAATCAATGGAGGAATCAGGTTGGCGTAGCCTGAAATACCTAAAATATCTTTCCAACCATTTAGGGTTGGCTTGTATTGGACCCAGGGTATAAAGGTTGCTCCATTATTGACTGCACTAGGTGGCTTAAAGCTGGTAACTACAGCCCACATCAAAGGAGATAGTACGAAAGTGCTCCATATAATAATAAAGGCATATTTAAATATTCTTTTCATTATTAAATGCCCCTCGGACGAGTTAAACGTGAAAGAACTTGGCTAATGATAGTTAGAGTCAAAATAGCCAAAATTAAGTATGTGAGAGCCATGGTAGCTCCATAGGAAATTTCAAAGTTCTTAAGACTTCTAATATATAGATAATAGGCAGGGGTTTCAGTTGCATTTCCAGGTCCTGCAGAAGTGAGCGCAAAGATTGAGTCAAAAATCTTCGAAGCCTCAATTAAACGAATTAAAACTGCACCTATGCTAATTGGAGCCATCAATGGGAAAGTAATTCTCCAAAATGTGCGCCATGGTGTAGCCCCGTCAATCTCAGCAGCCAAAAATGGCTCTTTCGGTAAGCTAAGTAAGCCAGCAAGTAAAATCAAAAACATAAATGGTGTCCACTGCCAAACTTCAGCAGTAATAATTGTAAATAACGCTGGCCCAATATGTGTTGACCAAGCAACAGGAGCAATACCTAATAAATGAAATAGTCCGTTTGCTGCACCGATATCTTCTCTAAAAATCGAACGCCAAACAATTGCCATAACGCTAGGTGTAGTCATCATTGGAATCAGCCAAAGTACTCGAAAAAATTTCCGTGCTGCGATTCCGCGCCAAGCAAAAAGTGCCGCTGCAAATCCTAAAACATACTGAATGCCGGTCGTTAAGAATGAAAAATATAATAATCTAAATATTGAGGACCAAAAATCTGGGTCTTGAAACATTCGAGCCCAGTTCCTACCACCAACGAAATCTAGACCAGAGTGTGAAACGTTCCAGCCCGCCATACTCACGCGAATTGTAAATAGCAAAGGAAAGATAATAATCGCAACTAACAAGATTAAGCCTGGAAGCAAAAACAAGCGTCCGTAGAGCTTATTTTTCATTTCTTACTTCCCCTTTACCCTGAATCGCAGTGTCAGACTATTGCAAAGAAATCAAAGAAAATCAACATTCCAGGGAAGTGGAAATCCCTTCCCTGGAATGTTGAACTTTCGAACTAATTACTCAGATAATTCCTAAGAATTTTCTAGAGCAAGAACGTTCTTGTACTCAGCCTTGATTACGTCCTTGCCAATGGTGTTCTCAATTTGAACCCATTGCTTGGCGACATCGTCGAGTGCTGCTTGTGGTGTCTTCTGGCCAGCAAGTGCTTGGGCAACGCCGTCAGCAAGTGCGGTCATGAATTGACCATTTCCTTCTGTACGTAGATCGAACACGCGGTTCTTAGCAGAGCTGTACGTATTCAAGGTGCTAATCCATGAATCCGTTGCAGCCTTACCCCATCCAAGTGACTTCTCCCAGAATGTTGCATTGAAATCTTCTGTACGTGATGGGTTAACACCAGTACGTCCGATTGAGAGGTCAATTGAGTGGTTTGCTGTATTTGCAAAGAAGCAGAGGAAGTCAAGTGCCATCTGCTTGTTCTTTGCTGCTGCAGGAATTGCAGAAGACCAACCCCATGCAATGTATGGAGAGCGGTTAACACCACTTGCAGGAGTATCCCACTTTTTAGTGTCGCTGTTCCATACAGTTTCTGCTCCAGGGTTTGGTGCAGCTAGGACTTTGTCCTTAATTGGGCTGTCAGATTGGTTTGATTGTGACCAAGCATCGTCCCATGTATAGCTGAACAAGCCTGAGCCACGACCGTATGATGAAATTTCGTCTGACAAACCGAAGTTTTGTCCACCTACTGGAATGTACTTGGTTGCAGCAACGAATTCAGTCAAACCACGGACGAATCCAGGGTTGTTAACTTGTGGAACCATGTTTGCATCAAACCAGAATCCAGTCTTTACATTTGGATTCTTTGCATAAGGTGCTACACGGTTAATGAATGCTGACCACATAAGGTCATCGCGCTTCATGATTTCTACAGAACCTGAGAAAGGAACTCCAGATGGTTGGTCAGTAGGAGCCTTACCATTGAAGTAAGCAGCTTCTTCGTTGTACTGGGTCCAAGTTGTAGGTACTACAAGATCTTTTCCTGTTGCAGTCTTGTAAGCAGCTTGAGACGCTGGATCATTGATGACGTCAGTGCGATACTTCAAGAAGTGGCGATCTGCATCGATACCAAACAACTTCATTTGGCCATTCCATGAATAGATCTGCTTGTAGAGCGGAAGCATTGTTGATAGCTCACCGTTACCTGTGTAGTACTTAGCTGGGATTGCATAGTAATACTTCTGGAAATCACCAATCCATGTTGAGAAGTTGACTACGACATCCCATGGGCTTACGCCTGTTTGGAATGCAGTTTGTGGCTTGGAATACATGTCACCAACTGATACGTGTTCAACAATTACTTTTCCACCGGTCAACTTGTAGAATTCAGCACCATGTTGCTCCATTGGTTCACCCATGTTTGGTGGAGGTGGTGCAAGGACGCGAAGAGTTTGTCCCTTGTAATCCTTCATGCTTGTGTTGTGATATGAACAATCTTTTGTTCCATCTTTAACTTTAGCAGCAGGCTTATAAGCAGATGGTGTGTATGGCATCGTTGTGTAGTCAACCATTCCACCGACTGGGAATGTTGCAGCCTTAGCCTTAGGCAAAGCTCCCATTGAATCTGCAGCATTTGCTCCGCCAAGATTCATACCTGTAAATAGTGTTACGACTAGTGTTGCAGGCATTGCAACTGCTAGTACGCGCACTTTTAGATTTTTTTGCATTACTTTCCTCTCTAGAGGGTTCATAACTCACTTAATTGAAAATGTTTATTCAATCACCTGAATTAATTAATGAGGTCGCAAATGAGTGCCTGGCCTCAATGGCTTCGATGCCCAAATGCTGGAGAAGTCTTGCTCCAGCAAGATTTCAGGTCAAGGGGCCTTTTATAACGATTTCGTTATGGATCCTCCCATAGGGTCTCCCCCCCCCCGGAGAATTAAGGAATCAGAAGCAATTTCCCAGTCGTCTTGCCGCTAGCCAATTCATCATGTGATTGAGGTGCATCGCTGAGCGGGAAAGTCTTACCCACCCTCACCACAAGCTGCTTATCAAGTATTAAATCAAAGACAGCCTCTGCACGCATTGTTAATTCTTCGTTGGAGGCAACATGATGGGCCAAGGTTGGTCTAGTAATAAATAATGAGCCGCCAGAGTTAAGCCGCTGTAGTTCAAATGGTGGGACTGGCCCGCTTGCCGCCCCGAATAAAACCATCATAGACCGGGGTTTCAGGCAACTCAGTGATTGATCAAAAGTTTTAGCACCAACTCCATCAAATACAACATCAACACCTTTNCCATCGGTGAATTCCTTAACCTGCGTCAAAATATCTTCTCGGTCATAGCGAATGATGTGCTTGACGCCAATTTCTCTAACAAGCTGAGCCTTCTCATCAGAAGAAGTGCTGGCAATAACAGTGCCACCCATATTTAATATCACTTGGCAGAGCAAGCGACCTGTACCACCTGCAGCGGCATGAACAAGAGCTACATCACCTTTTTTAATCGGATATGTCGAATGCGTGAGGTAATGCGCAGTTGTTCCTTGCAACATAGCAGCCGCTGCTATTTCTAAATTTATGCCTTCTGGAACCAATACTAATTTTTCTACATCAATAGCATGGTATTNCCGGTAACTACCAAGTGCGCTGGCCCAGGCAACGGCTTGCCCAACTTTAAATTTTGTTACTTCAGTACCAATCTTTTCAATTATCCCAGCACCTTCTAAGCCTGGAATAAATGGTGGTGTCAACCCATATAGTGGTGAACCCTGCCGTTGATAAATATCCAAGAAGTTAACTCCAGCGGCGGCAACTTTAACTATTACTTGAGTAGGAGTTGGGTTGGGAACCTCAGCATCAACAATCTTCAAGGTATCAGAGCCGCCAAATTTAGAAATTAATATTTGTTTCATTTTGCCCATTCCTTCTATTAAAAAATCACCCGAGTAAATTATGACTCGGGTGATTAATTCTCAACTTTACTGCTTATAGCAATTTAAATACTTAAGGAACAAGAATCGCGCGGCCCTTAATCTTTCCAGCGTTGAGATCTTGTAGCGCCTTGTTAGCATCTTTTAAGGCATATTCAACGGTTGCTAGATGAACTAGGCCTCGATCAGCCAATGACATAAGTTCATTGAGATCTGCCCAAGTTCCAACTAGGTTTCCGATGATATTGCGCTCGGTAAAAATCAAGTCCACTGTTGGAATATTGATGTTTTCACCATAACCAACAATGTAGTAATTACCTGCAGGGCGAGTCATGTCTAGACCCTTTTTTGTAGATCCTTTTTCTCCGACGAAATCAATGACAGCTTCTGCTCCCTTGCCCTTAGTGAGCTTTAGAACTGCATCAACTTCGTTGCCATCTGCCTTAACGAGATGATCGGCACCACTTTCTTTAGCAAGCGTCAGAGCCATATCAGATTTATCTACAACTATAATTTCTGCTGCGCACATTGCCTTTAAGCACTGAATTCCAATATGTCCTAAACCTCCAGCACCAATGGCAACTACATATTGACCAGGTAATAAAGTCCGGGAAGCTTTCTTAGCAACGTGGTAAGCGGTCAAGCCTGCATCTGCATAAGCAGCTACAGCTTTTGGTGCAAGTGATTTTGGCAGGGCAACAACGTTTCTTACCGAAGTCACTAGTGCTTCTGCGTAGCCACCATTTTCACTCAAACCAGGGAAAGATCCACTTCCGTGCATATCTTCACCACGACGGTGCTCAATCTCTACACCTGAAGAAATTCTAGGGTGCAAGATAACTGGGTCGCCTTTTTTGAGCCCAACAACTTCAGAACCAACTTCTTCAATCCAACCAGCATTTTCATGACCTAAAATAAAAGGCAAAAGACTTTTACCATCTGGATCCATGTGAGGCTTCCAAATACCTTCAACAACGTGCAAATCTGTACGACAAACCCCAGCGCCACCTATCTTTACTAATACATCAGTTGGCTTAGTAATTTTTGGATCTGGAACATCTTCATAAGTAACCCAATTACTCGCTGTCAATGATTCATCGTATTCGTGTAGTACCTGTGCCTTCATAAACTTATTCCTATCTATTACGCCTAGATTGAGGCAAACTGGACTGGTAAATCTAGAACCAAATCGAGGGTTTTTCAAGGCGTGCGCAGATACACAGAAATATCGCCTTATATAAGCCACTGCCTATACTAAGTACATGAGAAAAATAGGCTTGGCCACCCTTGCGGGACTTCTTTTAACAGTATTTTCACCAATAGTTTCAAGTAACGCTCAGGGACCTGGGGCACAAACACTGAGTTTCTGCCTTAAGTTGACCCCAGCAGGACCAAATATGAAACCTCCAGCCTTAGCGCAACCCATCGCCGGGAATAAATGTGGGACTGGATTTACACATTATGACTTTCCGTCTCCACAGTCAGAAATTGATGCATTAAATGCACTTTTGGTTGGTGATTTCAATTCTGGACTAGCACTAGGAGTTTATTCAAGTATAAATAAGTTAAAAAAGCCTTCACCAACTCCTAAGGCAAAATAGTTTTTAGAGCGCTTCCACTTTAGTTAATTATTTTGGGACCGCTCAAATGCCCAATGATCGTAATCGTCTAAACGAATAACNTGTACGTTGTTAAACGCCAAAGTATCTACTATCTGGGCTCGGTGTTCAATTGCGTGATAGATCGATTGCGCAAGAACAGTTGAGCTCAGATACTCAAGAGTTTCCCCAAACCTTACAAATGTGATTTTTTCTTCTGGAGCATCGATAAGGTCTATAAGTTTATNGTCATTTTCAGATGATCGAATGACAAGATCTGCCATTCCCTGGGATGTAAGGGGGAATTCATCTTCAATTGGTGCTTCGACTTTTTGGAGTCGAGAAATATATCTTCCTTGGCCGATCACAATGTGATTTGCAATTTTACCTATGGTCCACTCGGGATCCCATGCAGATAAATGGAATGTTTCTTCAGACAGATTAGCTAACTTCGAAAATAATTTTTGGTTCGCCCATGCTGCATGTTCGAATAAGCGCTTCAGGGTAGGGTCGCTCATTTATTTACTACTTCCTTGTAGTCCTAAATTAAGCAAGTTCTTTAGTGCTACTTCCTTAATCCGCGGTTTACCCACCACTTCACCAGCAGCAACCTCCGCCTGATTAATCTTTGTCCATGACTGCTGATCAATGATTTGATGGCCATGTG
>JGI24890J29729_1000675_pt1 | contig 19639 bp, 20 predicted proteins | sample FreactcultureFD7_FD_29729 | JGI IMG/M metagenome (IMG submission 29729)
CTATAGCTCAGTCGGTAGAGCAACGGACTTTTAATCCGTGGGTCGACAGTTCGAGCCTGTCTGGGCCCACCACATAATTACTCATGAGACATGAGTAGGTAGGGTCGGAAATACCTACTCATCGAGGGTGAGTAGTCATTTCTTACAGTTTATTGCTCCGAAAACTCCGAAAACCCTCTTCTCCTATTCCTTACCTATGAAATTGCTCGATATTTTAAGTGCCACCTCGGTTCTGTGAGTAAGTAAGATATAAATTCCTTACAGTTTCTAACACTTTCGGACGTTTGAAGAAATATACGAGGTTGACCACTTCTGCAAACTTTGCATTTATATTGTAAAATTTGATTGCTACGAGGAAGGCGGAGTTGTCTGGTACGGGAAATACAGACAACAAATTACGGCCTTAAGTTTTAATACTTACGGCAGGTATGCGTAGTAGGCGAGCCAATCCTGGCTCTGTCCTACACATTTCCGTCACACCTTAGGAGAAATTAGCATGTCTAGACCAACAAAAATAACAGCTGAGCTAATCAACGAAATTTGCGAAAATATTGCTCAGGGATTCACTTATGACCGAGCTGCAAGAAATAATGGCATTGCAGTCAGTACTTTTCATGACTGGATGCGTAAGGGCAGAGAAGAAAATGCCGAGCCGATTTATAGGCATTTAGTCGAAGAAGTAAAAATTGCTGCAGACTATTCTGAAGATGAGGCGCTCCAGCAGGTAAGAAGCGCTGCGATAATAGATCGGAATTGGAAGGCAGCTGCGTGGTTCTTAGAACGTCGCTTTCCAAAGCGCTACGGGCGTCTTAAAGATGAAGCACACTCAGGTAGTGAGGCTAATTAATTATGCTAGCTAACCAGGTAATTTTAAATGATCGAATTGAGGGTTATTCGCTATCACAGATTGCATCACAACGATTTCTTGGAACTGCGGAGGAGGTAAGTAATCGAGTTTCTGAAGGGATTTCTTCGGAAAGTCATAATTCCCCTAAAGAGCTTCTCTATCTAGAGCTTGCCAGATTAGATGAGATCCATAGGCTCTACTGGCACGATGCGATCTCTGGAAATGTTAAAGCTGCAAATTTGATTGAGACTAATATTGCTAATCGTTGCAAAATTATAAACGCCATCGAAAATATTAAAAGCCAAGAAGTTCCTGCACAGGATATCGCGCATGATCTCAAAGAGATGATGGCCGAAATTAAATTTTACTTCACCCATAAAGATGATTTTCTTAAATTTATGAAAAGTTTAAAACCGGCATGGGTGCAACTTGAATTCTTAGCGGCCTAAACGAGCTCCCGCTCCGGGCGCGGTGAGAATGCCGCGCTCGCGGGCAAGTTGTAATCTATTTCGCACAGTATTGATGGAAATTTTTAGATCAAGGGATAGCTCACGCACTGCAGCTGATTCACCCCAAGCTGTTAAAGTCTCATAACGCCAAGCGGTGTAAGCAACAATGTCACTTCGATCGCGATCGATATAGCTATGGACCTTTAAAAGATGTTCGGTCATTAGCGATCCCCACGCCGATGAAAGATTTTGGCGCAAGCCAATTGGATCGATAGGTGCAGAAGCGGGTGGGTTAGCTAAAGCTTTGCGTAAAAAAGTATGTGCCCGACCCTGGATTTCGACTACTTCAAAGGCAATGAGATCCACTCGATCCTTCTGAGACCTTGAAAGAATGTGGAGATATCCAGCTGTGGTCTCTGATGCGCTCGCAGCCATACTATTTTTGAATTCTATGTCCACCCATTAATTCTAAGTTGGGACCTCATCAAATTGATCTTGATATTAAGTGCAGTTATAGTATACTAGACTTATATGGGGTTAGCCTATACCCAATTTAGGAGTAAAACATGATTCTTGATGAATTTGCAGCATATTGCTGGACGTTCCTTCCAGTCACCAAAAAAACAATCTCCAATTACAGGGGTGCCTACAATCGCAATGTGTCACCGAAAGTGGGCGAGCGAGACATGGCCGAGATTACTAAGAAAGACTTTCTCGATATTTTTGCTCCGCTTGCTGCCCCCAATTACTTTCAAACCCTTATGGCCACTAGAGTTATTTACAGAGAAGCAGTTGATAGAGAGATTGTCTTGGAATCGCCTGTTGCAAAAATCAAAGCACCTAAATCCAGACCAAAAAATCAGAAGTTTCTCACCTGGGAGGAAGTTTCACAATCAAATTTTGGAAAGTTTGATTCGCAGATAAAGTTTCTTGCTTTACATGGGCCGCGGTGGGGAGAGGCAGTCGCACTTCTCGAATCTGATATTTATGATGAGAAGGTTCATATAAATAAGAGTATGTATGGCCCGACAAAGACTCCTTCGGGCGTGCGCGAAGTTCCGTATTTTGGGTATTTTCAGCCATTTCCTAAAACACGCGTGGGGATTGCGCGGGAGCTTTCTAAATATGGAGTGACGATTCATTCAATGCGTAAAACTTATGCCTATTTCTTGAAAACAAATGACGTACACGTGACTACCGCCGCAAAGTTTTTAGGCCACTCTGACCCTATGGTGACTTTAAAGATCTACACGTTGGTTCGGGATAATGAGATCGATGATATTGGGGCCAGATTGAAACAAGTTCTTCGCTCGAAGCACTTGGCTTAATATAGTAGGAAACTTAGCCATTGGGCTTTTGATTCCAGTGCAGAAGCTCTTCTCATATTGGATGAGTGATAGAAGTCTTTAGGTGCTGAAGCTATTCACGCAGGATTATTTTCGACAGCAAATCAAATATTTTCCTGAGTCAGAGAATCCACCGAAAATCTCGTAAACTGCTAGATGTAAAGAACTCCCGTACCCAGAAAACTAAGCTAGAAATCCCACCTGGACATGGACAAAGAACTTAAGGCTGTAGCAGAAGATACTTGGCTCACTCAAATTCGCACTTATGTCCCGCCCACCTGGATCTGTCATGTTCTATTACTTTGCTTCCTGATTCGCGAGTTGATGCCGAAAGTTTTTGTTGAACTCGGCACTCACACCGGCTTCAGTTATTTTGTGGGCTGCCAGACCGTGCATGAGCTCTCCCTACCAACTAAGACGTACGCAGTGGAACATTGGATGAGTGATTCTAACGATGGCGAATTCGATGCTAGCTTCTCCGAAGGCGCTGTCGCGGCAAATTAACAATATTAATACTTTTCAACTCTTCTCAAAATTTCATTCGTCTACACCTGCTCAAAATTCGAAGACGGCACCATTAATATCTTACACATCGATGGTTTCACACTTATGAAGCCGTCAAAAAAGATTTCAAAATGTGGTTACTGAAAATGGAAAAAATGGCGTCGTAATCCTCCAAGACATTCACGTGCGCCATGCCGACTTTGGGGTTTTCAAATATTGGGCAGAATTGAAAAAAGTACTCAACCATCGAATTTGTGGGCTCTTATGGACTTGGAGTTGTGTTCCTGGGGAAGCCTAAGAGTCCCCAACTGCAAATCCTACTTGCAATTAACGAGCAGAATGATGCGGCTCAAATCCTTGGAACTTTTGGTGAGCTAAGTGACGCTGTAATTCAAAATTTTCGCAACCTGGAGTCAGCGAAATACTTAACTCAAATCGCCAAATTAAATGCAAAAACTTGCACTCCCAAATAAAACTTTTATCTGTAATTAATTCAAAATCCTGGAGGATTACAAAACCTCTGCGGGTTTTAACAAATTTGATTCGGAAAGCAAATGCTAAATAATCTATTTAGGGAGCTGACTGGCTACTAAGCGCTCAGCGAGACTCGGCGCCTGAGCGTCTTTTAGGGAAATGATATGGCCCGTTTCACCAACCATATTCAAATGCCAATCAATGTTTAATTCACTGTCCAATGGATTAATCTCAAGCTCATCATTTGGAGAATAAGGTGACGACAATAAATAAGACAAAACGGAATTATCCTCTAAGGAAAGGAAGCCATGTCCTAAATTCGCCCCAATGAGTATTGCTTTGGCCTCCCCTCCTTTTAAATCCACCTTGATAACTTTTTTGAAAGTTGTTGATTCTGGGCGAATATCAACGATTACGTCAATCACATGCCCGGTTGCACAAGTAACCAACTTGGCCTGCCCATTAATGGCCAGACTGTAGTGAATCCCGCGGATGACTCCAAGATTACTGACGGATAGATTCGCCTGTTTCACTATAAATTCAATTCCAGTCACTTCTTTAAATTCATCTAACTTGAACCACTCACGAAACGTGCCACGGTCATCAGCATGCATATCTGCTTCGGCCAACCATGCGCCTTCAATCCCAAGTTGAGTTAACTTCATATGCCTATACTTCCTCTTTCACAGCAGAAACAATTGCAGGCATGGCGTCGGCTAAAGCAATTTTCCAATCGCGCATCACCTTAACCCCAGATCCAATCCATTTGTCGTGTCCTAACACCGAGTAAGCAGGCCTCTTCGCCGGCCGGAGAAACAAATCTGACCGAGCAGGCTCAACACGCGAAACGTCTGCACCGACCAAACGAAAAATTTCCCGAGCAAATTCAAACCAAGTAGCTTGCCCAGCATTTGTGCCGTGATAAATTCCAAACGGAATTTCCGCCAAAACAGAATCAACAATTTGTACTGCTAAATCCGAAGCAGACGTTGGCTGTCCGACTTGATCCGAAACAACGCTTACGTTATCCGAATCTTTCATTGCCAATTTCACCATTGTCTTCCCAAAGTTTTTTCGAAAGGCGCTATACAGCCACGCTGTCCGAAAAATATAAGAGCGTTCAGGGAAAATGGAACTAATTATGTCTTCACCCATTGCTTTTGTTCGCCCATAGGCCGAGAGTGGGTGCTTCTCGTCGCCCTCATTCCATGGCACTTCTCTGTTGCCGGAAAAAACATAATCCGTAGACACGTGTATGAACGTAGCCCCACATAACTTAGCTGCCTCCGCCAAATAACCAACAGCATCCACATTAATCAATTTTGCGCCAACTTCATTACTTTCAGCCCCATCAACATCAGTCCAAGCAGCACAATTAATAATTACTTTTGGCTGAATTTGGCGCACATATTGAGTAACAAAGTTCTCGACAGAAGCACTCCCCTGTTTACGATCCCAGGAAATTAACTCGATTGCTCGTGCTCCCAAAACCTCGCAAACAGACCTGCCTAACTGCCCACTCGCCCCAACAACCAGCCAAGTCAATCTCTTACAGCCCAGCTCGCTCTTTAATGGGCTTCCACCAAGCTTCATTATCTCGATACCACTCAATCGTGTCTCTTAAACCGTCTTCAAATTTCACATGTGGTTCATATCCAAGTTCGTAATTAATCTTGGCCCAATCAACGCTATATCTCAAATCATGGCCCTTGCGATCTTCCACATATTCGATCGAAGAATCATCAGCACCCATAGCTTCCAAAATCAGTTTGGTGATCTCTAAATTTGTGAGTTCTCGTCCACCACCAATGTTGTAAACCCCACCCGTCTTACCATTCATCAACGCAGCATGAATTCCGCGGCAGTGATCATCTACATGAAGCCAGTCGCGCACATTCTTGCCATTTCCGTAAACAGGGACTTTCTTCCCCTCTAGCAAATTTGTAATGAATAAAGGAATCAATTTCTCTGGAAAATGATAGGGACCATAGTTATTACTACTCCGAGTAATCACAACATCGACGCCATGAGTGCGATGGTATGTACGGGCAAGCAATTCTCCGCCGGCCTTCGATGCCGAATAGGGCGAGTTTGGAAGCAATGGACAATTTTCATCCCAAGATCCAGTTTCGATTGATCCATATACCTCGTCTGTAGATACCTGCAAGAACCGAAGCTTTCGCTCTGACGCCTTGATGGCATCAAGTAACACCTGGACACCAGCAATATTCGTCTTTATAAATTCTGCAGCGCTGTTAATAGATCGATCCACATGAGATTCGGCAGCAAAATTGATGACAGCATCGACATGGGGAAGGAGTGATGAGACGAGCGCAGAATCGCAAATGTCGCCTTCAACAAATTTCAGATTGTCCTGGCCATTCAGAGGAGCTAAGTTCGCCCGGACCCCGGCGTAGGTCAAGGCATCTAGAACGATTATAGAATCGATTCCGGTCAGAGATTTTTCCATGGCACGGCGAACGAAATTTGATCCGATAAACCCGGCCCCGCCAGTGACTAAAATCCGCATTATTGCCCCCATTTTGCTTGCAGACCAGATAGTATCGTTAAGATTCCACCATGAAGGGAATTGTACTTGCCGGCGGTACGGGATCAAGACTTTGGCCAATAACTAAAGTGATAAGCAAGCAACTTCTGCCCGTATATGACAAGCCTATGATTTACTATCCTCTTTCAACATTGATGCATGCTGGAGTTCGCGAGATTTTGATCATAACTACACCCCAAGACAAATTAGCTTTTGAAACTCTGTTGGAAGATGGAAGCAAATTCGGAATTGAGCTCACATATGCAATCCAGCCTAAACCTGAAGGGCTGGCACAAGCATTTATTATCGGGGAAAATTTCCTAAACGGTGACTCGTGCTTGATGATCCTCGGGGACAATATCTTCCATGGATCCGGCCTGGGTGATGAATTGCAGAATGTTATTCCAAATTCGGGTGCTCATATTTTCACCTACGCGGTTGCAGATCATACTCAATACGGAGTTCTCTCGGTAGATGACGAAGGTAAACCTGTAGCAATCGAAGAAAAACCAAAGAATTCGATCTCAAAAATGGCGGTTACAGGACTTTATTATTTTGACAAGATGGTTACTGAAAGAGCGCGGACGATTCTGCCAAGCAAACGAGGCGAGTTAGAGATAACTTCTCTAATTGAAATTTATCTTCTCGAAGGAAGCCTTACCTACACCATGTTATCTAGAGGTAGTGCTTGGCTCGACACGGGTAATCAAAATGCGATGCACGATGCAGCAACTTATGTAAGGGTAATCGAAGAGAGAACCGGTCTCAAGATTGCTTGTTTGGAAGAAGTCGCACTTAAAAATTCTTGGATCGACCTCAGCCAAATCAAGAAAAATGCAGAGGCACTTGGAAATAGTTCTTACGCGAGATACCTAAATTCTTTAGCAGGGTGAATGGTCGCTAATGGATAACAATCATTCTAAAGGTATCGCGATCGTTGGTGCTAATGGATTTATTGGAAAGGCCTTGAATGGATATCTGCAGGCTAAGGATATTGCAACCACTTCATTCACTTCGGCCGATTCGTTAATTATCGATTCGCAGCTTTCTGAAAACCTAAGTCAATCGTCGCACATTATTTGGTGTGCTTCACGAGTGAATCCTGTTTCTGCAACACAGGATCCACTCCTTGTAGAAAGAGAGATACAAGAGTGGAGTTCATTCTTAGATGCTGTCGACAAAATTGGCACTTCAAAACCAACAATAATATTCCTGAGCTCGGGAGGGTGCACTTACTCTTGGAGTGATATTCCATTTAATGAAAACGGCATTGCCGAAGGCACTAACAATTACGGCAAATTAAAAGTTGTGATGGAGCAAAAACTTCTTTTGAGAGATATCCCGTCGATAATTTTAAGAGTCGCAAATGTTTATGGCCCAAACCAACCACTTGGCCGTGGGCAGGGGGTAATTGCTGAGTGGCTTTATGCACTCAGCAAAAATAAAAATCTCGACGTTTATGGATCCACGGATAGTTTTAGAGACTATATCTATCTTGAGGATCTTTGTGACGCAATATTCAACTGTCTAAAATTGAATGCCAGTAAAAATATTTACAATATTGGGAGTGGAACTGCAATAAATTTAGAAGAAGTCTTAAACACTATTTCACGATTTAGTTCGGAAGCACTCAATGTTCGGAGATTTGAAAGTAGGACTTCGGATCGAAGTGGATACTATTTGGACATAGGGCTTTTTAAATCCAAAACTGGATGGGAACCTAAAAATACATTAGAAACTGGAATTGCAAAAATGTTGGGTTTGACGAATGACCAGTGAGGCTTTAGATACTCCGCCAACAGTTGCAGTGCTGCTAGCCACAAACAATCCTTCAAACTACGTTGTCGAACAAATTGAATCGATTAAAAAACAAGAAAAAGTTCATGTTCGTATTTACTGGGGGGATTATGCATCGCCTCAGGAGACAAAAAATAGAGTTCGAGAACTTCTTGAAGGATTTGACTTCCATGAATTTGACATCAACCTGCCTGGGCCAGCAGAAAATTTCTTCTTCTTATTGAAGCAAACCGATGAAATATACATTGCATTCTCCGACCAAGATGATATCTGGCTTCCGAACAAACTCTATAATCAAGTTAAAATGCTAGAACTTTACGATGAAATACCGGCTCTAGTTCACTCGACATCAGAAGTATTGTTTAACGGCAAAAGAATTAAACAGAAAGCCAAATGCCAAGACCACACCATTGCCACGCTCGCAGTTTCAAACTGTTGCCAAGGATGCACGATTATGATCAACAAACTAGCAAAGGATACTGTACTTAGCTCATTACCCAATGGAATAGTTTGGCATGACTGGTGGATTGGACTTGTTATAAGCCTAAAGGGGCTTATTCTATCGTCAGACGAGATAGAGGTCTTATACAGAATTCATGGCTCTAACACAATTGGTATACCTTCCTTCTCCAAAAAATTATGGAACTTTTTGAAGAACAACTCTAGACCGGTTAGCTACCAAATAAATCAGGCCCTGGATCGCTTTTGTGAGAGTGATTCTTCTAATGATCCAATTTTCAATAATATCCGCTCAATTTGTTCGGCAAAATTTTCTACACGCTTCTTTGCGAATATGACAGATATGCGTAGAAGAATTTCCATAAAAGAGGATGTACTGCGTCGGGTTTCATGGATTATACGTCAACCATGAATAATAGAAAATTTTTTTTTATATTTCTTACAAATACTCGATCTCTAGTCGGACTAGTCCGAGACTTCTTAATCACATTCGACTCGGCACATTACAGAAGCAAAAATAGTTCACTTACTTCTAGATTTTTGCCTAGATTTCATTTCCTCTTCGTGGGGCAAAGAAATCTTTTTGAGCCTTCACCGTACTTTCTGCCAGCTGAATATGTAAATATGGCTCCAAGAACGGTCGCAAAAAATCGTTTCTCTTTTCTTCACTACCTCTATCACGGCAGTGGATACAGCCCATCGACCTCTTGGGACCGGCGTTATTTGTACTTTGCACCAGAGGCTATTGACTACGAACGCTCGCTGCTCGCCCACGCATTTCGTTATCATAAGGACGACTTCAACATAATTTTGCAAAATAACTTTATCACGAATCGAAATGAATCACTTTTTTTGAGTAAAAAGGATTTAATTTTTATGCATGAGACTTCCGCTAAAGCATTTTGGGAAATCAACTCTTGCAAAAAGGTTACGATCCATATTGATTATTGTGCTGAATTGGCTTTTCTTCCGACTGAAAAATCTCTAGATGACATTCGAATATTCACAGTTAGAAAAGAACATAGCCACGAACAAGCATCGCACTTGGTCGAACTAAAGATTAAGATGGATGGGCCCACTTCGGTATTGATAAGTGCCCATCGGCCTTGTTTTATTCCCACTACCCAAATCGCTAGAATACTCTCGTTGAGTATTTCTGAAAATGAAAAGATTGAATTGATTCATTCAATGCTGAATGATTTGAACTCGCGACAAAAGTATATTTCAAAATTGAGTTCTCAAGTTCCGCAAAGTTTTTCAGTTCCTCGATCGGATACTTCGGTTTTTTCAAAAGAACCCAATGAAATTGTTAATGTGAGACTTAAAAGTCAAACTTTAAAACCTAGAAACTTTGGACGCATTCTCTTGGTGTCGCATGAGGATTCATGGTCTGGCGCACCTATTTACCTAAACCAGTTAGCATTAGAACTACTCGAAAAAGGTTTTGAGGTTCACGTTCTTTCTCTAAGGGGTGAATTGAGGAAGGGGGTTTTTTCTGGTTTAAGGAGTAAACACTCCTACCTCAACGAATATCGCTCCAAACGAAATCGAAACTCTTCTGTAATTCGAAACTGGCTCTTGACTGTAGTTGGGGAAGAGGCAGTTGATCAGGTTATGGATAAATTCAAACCCGACTTGGTTATAGCAAATTCGCTCTGTTCGTCAGATTTTATACGATTGAGTGTTGCGCACAAAATCCCCTCGTTGCTCTACGTACACGAGGCCTGGGCGTTTGAAAGGAATGATTTGAATAGTAAACCCAATTTTCAATCGCGTTGTAAGGAATCCTTAGAGGCCTGTAATTACGCTGTATTCGGATCCCAAGCCACTTATGATCATTGGCATTCGAGCGGATTGGCGATTAATGGCGTCGTGATCCCAACTCTGAGGCAATTAAGCGTTCCTATCAAATCTTCAAGACTTTCTTTGAGAAAATCCATGCGAAAGAGGCTTCGAATCGAAAAAGGAACTATTGTTTTTTTAAGTGTAGCGTCTTTCGAGCCACGGAAGAGGATCAACGATATTGTCAGTGCCTTTATTGCTATGAACGATTTGAAGACATGCTTAATTTTGGTAGGGGCAGACCCTCTAAGGGTTGATCATGATTTCAACAAATTGGTCAAAGAAAGATCAAATATCTTGGTGGTGAACTCCACTAAGAATTTAGAACCGTATTACGCAGCTGCGGACTCCCTCGTGTTCGCCTCGGAAGAAGAAACGATGCCGCTGGTACTTCAAGAGGCTACATTCTGGAATCTACCAAGAATATGTTCACGGTACCCGGGGTACAGAGAATTGATTCCAAGTGATGATTGTGCGCACCTTTTCGATGTTGGTGATATTTATACATTGCAGCGGAAAATGCGTCAGGTAGTTGAAGAACCCCTCCAAAGTATTGATATAGCAACAAGGGCACTAAAAGCACAAGAGGCACTAAATAAATCGTCACTTGATCTGCTAAAAAAAACAATAGAAAAACTACATTTAATACGAACATCTGTTCATCCAAGGAGTTGGCTTCATGACCAAAGTTAGCGTAATCATCCCCGCCTACAATCATGATCAATTTATTGGTCAGGCAATCAGATCTATTTTAGATTCTGATCATTCCGAAGTCGAAATTCTCGTTATCGATGATGGTTCTAAAGATGAAACTAAAAACGTCGTAAAGGCTTTTGGCATGGTTCAGTATTTTTATCAAGAGAATTCCGGAGCGCATTCGGCCATAAATTATGGACTTAAAATTGCAACTGGGGATGTAGTGGCGATCCTAAATGATGACGACTTGTTCCATCCGAATCACCTATCACTCGCACTTTGCAATATTGAAGAATTTGGCAACGATTTTTTTGTGGGAGCCCCAGAAATTATCGGCACTGGTTGGAAATTTGATGCTCTAAACCAACATGTTCTTCAGTCACAACTGATTATAGAGGAGTTGGGCTATATTAATTCTTTATTTGCAATCAACTGGAGTACCTCAACAAGCTCTTTCGTATTCAAGTCAGAATTAGCTAAAAAACTAGGTGGTTTTCATAACTTTTCTATGTGTCACGACCTTGATTTTCTGCTAAGAGCTCTATTTTTTCAAGAGGCGCACGTTGGAACCTCTCTCATACCGACTTGGGAATATCGATGTCACGAGACAAATAGTGGTAGTGCAATCAAACTTGCAACTCAACATGCGGAAATCATCTACTCGCTAGGAAGGGTACTAGATTCAATCTCGGACATCCCATATCAGAAATCATTAATCAAACTATTGGGTTATGGTATTCCTGTGGAGTTGACTAGAACTGCCTTTAGCGAAAAACCTTGGTCGTCTGAATCTTTACATGGCACGGATTCTGCTCTTAGAAATTGGCTCAGAGACTGTGGGGTTTCTTCACGCTGAGGATTTTCTGAAATAAGAAATTCTTGGGTTGTGAAATTCCGAGTTTTGATTCTGACTCAAAATACTTTCCAATCTTAGATAAGAATTTGGGATTTAGTGCACAAATTCATTTAAACTTACAATGTGAACAAATCCAGGATGTCAATTAGAGCTTATGGGGTTCTCATCAATCCTCAATCCTGGATTGCCATTTTCTTCATGGCTCGTCTTCCAAATGTGCGAACAGGCTTGAATGATTCGTTTGAGTTTCGTCAAACTCAGACCGCCTGGGGCATTCGTGAAGTTGCGCGACATGGATTTAATCTATTTCATCTCCAGCTACCCGTGCTTGGTAGACCCTTTGAGATCCCTTTTGAGTTTCCTGTTTTTCAAAATATTGCAGGTTTCACTTGCTGGATGTTTCATTTATCCCCATCTACGGGCGGGCGTCTAACCTCGCTTTTTTTTTATTGTCTATCTATGGCGATGTTGGTTCAAATATCTAATGAACTCTTCACTAAGAAATATTTACATCTACTACTTCCTGTTCTGATGCTGACCCCCTACGCTTTAGAGTGGAGCGATGCGTGCTTAATCGAAAGCACTTCTACTTTTTTTCTCTTGGTAGGACTCTGGGGTTTAAATCGCTTTATTACAAGTGATAAAAATTCCTATTGGGTAATTGTCGTTTTGGGTTTTGCGCTGTCAGCGCTCATTAAAATAACGACAACTGTTCCATGCATAATTTTTTACTTCTTCTTTATTGTGAAAAGATCAAAAACAAATTTCACTTCTCCACGCAACCTGTTTGCGATATCACTCCTTGGTATTTCTGTAATGCCTTCCCTTTTTTGGACGAAATTTGCGGATGCTACTAAATCCAGATCTATCTGGACCGAATGGCTCACCTCTAGAAACTTGATGACTTGGAATTTTGGAAGTCCCGAGAGCAGATTAGTGCTAAAAAACTGGCAGTCGGTAGGTGCAAGATTTTTTATAATTGCAAATCTACTTATCGTCTGGATTTTATTTTCAATTATATTCAGAAGACTGAAAAATCAGGAAACTTGGGCTCTTACGTTGGCGGTGGTTTCTCCACCTCTGATCTTTTTTAATCTCTATGTCGTGCACGACTATTATTACTTGGCAATCATGTTTGGTTTGATTATGCTGGTCGCTCATCTTTTTGATACCTCAGACAAAAAGTTAGGTAATGGGCTCCGTAAAACCTACGGCGTAATGGTTCTGGCAACGGTCGTACTTTCGTGGGTTTCATTAGTGCCAAACACAAACTATCAAGACGTTTTAGGAATGCCTAGAAACAATATTCCGGCACTTTCAAAAATTATCGCAGATAATTCACTCCCAAGAGAAGAAAGCCTTGTGATTGGCTGCGACTGGGACCCTACAGTTCTCTACTATGCTGACAGAAAAGGCATTGCCTCCCCTGGAGGAGTTGGAGGTGTCCAGGAAGTTTTAGACACGCTTAAAAAATCCTCTAACCGAAATGAGATTTCTTACCTTGCAATCTGCCCCGGAGTCTCCTTACCTGACAAGCTTAACGGAGCCAAATTGAAAAGGGTTTCCTCTAGTTTCTACCGCCTCCAGTTTGATTGAAAAAATTAAATCAGATTATTACTAATTGCACCTTCGATCCAAGGAATAACAATATCGAGCATTTCTGAAAGACTAGTAGTTGCTTCAAATCCTAGAACTTCTTTTGCCTTAGAAACAGATGGTACGCGTTTATTGACATCGTGTTCAAACCCAGGATCACTTACAATACTTAATGTTTTGCTTGGATGAATTTTCTTCCAGATAACTTCAACAAGCTCATTAACCGTAGTCGCCTCGGCCGTTGAAAGATTGAAATCTTCATTAATAGCCTTGTTAGACTCCATGGCAAGCACGATGCCACGCGCGAGATCGACACCGTAAGTGTAATGCCGCACTTGTGAGCCGTCCCCAAGAATATGAACTGGGTTTTGTCCTCGTAGAATTTTTTGAATAATGTCCGGAACAACATGGCTCATTGCAAGTTTTACATTCCCCGAAGAAATTTCAATGTCACCTAAAGCTCTTCGCTCACCAATCCCAACGCAATTAAATGGGCGAACAATTGTGTAAGGAAGTTTGTATTGATCCCAAGCCGCACGGGCAAAGTACTCAACAGCCAATTTTTGAAAGCCATAACTGGATAATGGCGGTGCGACTTTTCGCTCATCACCTTCCGCTGAAGGCCATCGGTCAGTACTTTCATAAACCATTGAGCTAGAAAGATATGTGACTTTCTGAAGCGGCAGTCCGGCTTGAATTGTGGCAATCGCCGCGTCACAAGTGGATGCAATTATTCTTTCATTCTTTGCAAGCAAATCATAGGCATAAGTGTGAAAGTATGAGATTCCGCCTATAAGAGCCGCACCGGCGATCACATGGTCAACATCTTTCATTAGATCAATCAAGAGATCGACATCTCTGGCATCGCCGTTAACAAATGTGTATCCGGATTCCGCGTAAAAGGATCGTGTTACATAACCATACTTCGATAGATTATCTAGACCAATGACTTGATGCCCTCGATTTAAAAGTTCTTCAACAACATAGCCTCCAATAAATCCAGCTGAGCCTGTAACTAGTACTTTCATTTGTTCTTTGCCAATTTCTCTCGTTGATTTTTTCTCTTGGCCGGGCCAAAACAATGAAAAAACCACTTTAGGTACTGAGGAAGCCACTTCCTAAATTGAAAGTTTGACTCACCCAACGTGCGATCAAGCCAAATAGTTGGGATTTCTGCAATGGGGAGCCGACTCCTTCGCGCCTTTGCAACTAGTTCAATTCCTATTTCAAATCCTGATCGGCTCTCTATGCCCACCGTCTGAATAAAACTCTTTGAATATGCTTTGAAAGAATTCGTAGAGTCGTGGGTCCCAACTCCTGCGAAGTTGAAGAGAAGAAATCCGGCCATTTCGGAAAGAAATTTCTTAAAGCGCGGCCCACCAACTTGCTGACCGCCCGACATATATCTCGAAGCACATGCTACAGCGACACCTCGTGCAACTAAATTTACAAGATCAGGGATGACTCTTACGTCATCAGATCCATCCGCCATCATTACCACGATGCAATTGGAAGTCGCTTGATCCATTCCAAAACGAATCGCATTGGCGGGACCCTGACCGTAGCTCTGGACCATCACTCGAGAAGATCTAGGTTTTTTGGTAGCTTTTTGGAAAGCATTTATCGTTACGTCATTTGAATCATCTACAATAATTAAAACTTCAAAGTTGATACCTTCTAATTGGGTCAGAAGTTCAAGTGTTTTGTAAATATTCAATTCCTCATTATAGGCGGGGATTACTATTGAGGCGTCTGGGTTATTCAAATCAGGTTACCTTCACCCAAAAGATTCCAAATATCAATTACAGGCTTATTTGTTTTCAAGTCCTTGTATTTTAAATGAGGCGCTCCAAGAACTATAATATCTGCATGCTCGATTAATTCGTCTTGTGGGATTAATAGATTATCGACTGTAACAAAGGGATCACTCGTAAGTACTGCTTTTGCTTTAAACAACAGGATTTTCTTAAGTTTGTATGCCAAGCTTGATCTAATATCGTCCGATTCTCCTTTAAAAGCCATTCCTAAAATTCCAACAGTCATTGTGGTTAAATCGTGTTTCTCTTGAATTTTGCTTACCACATATAATGGTAAGCCTTCGTTTACCAGCATTGCGGAGTGGCCTAAGGCAAAGTTGTTGTCTGAAAAGGCTGCAAGTTGCATCGTGTCTTTAAATAAACATGGACCTGCTGTAAACCCTGCATTTGGTAAATCTGCAGCTCGGGGATAATCGAAAATTATGGCTTCACGGATCCTAGAAAAATCCAAGCCAGCTTCGTTGCTCATAAGCCAAAATTGATTAGCTGCAGCAAATTTTATATAACGCCAAACATTTGTAAATAGTTTCGCCAACTCAGCTTCTTCTGGTGTCACGGTAATTGTCTCAACGCCTAGCGCTTTAAAGAGTTCAATAGCTCGGGAAGCTGATTGAAGGGAATCTGCCCCAACTATCTGCGGGAGCTTTTTGAGCTCTTTAAGTGCTTGTCCTTCTAATATTCTTTCTGGACAAAATGCTATATCCGGAGATAATCCGTAATCTTTGAATAAGTTTGTAACACGGGCCGTCACTCCAGGGAATACTGTGCTACGCAAAACAACTAGTTGTGATGAGCTCATATAAGGAAGACATGCTGAGATTGCATTTACAACTGAATTCGGATCAGGGTTTAAGTGTTCATCTACAGGCGTGCCTATAACAACTATAACAACAACCGCTGAGGCGATCGAATTATGGTCTGTAGTGGCTTTGAAGGAACCGTTGCCCAGGCATTTATCTAGGAGGTCTTGTGCGCCCTCTTCAAAAAATGGCATTTTTCCTGAATTTATTAGGTCTACGGTTGACTGCGCAATATCCAATGACACCGTTTCGTATCCAGCGTCGGCTAAGACGAGCGCAAGTGGGAGACCTACATGGCCACCGCCGCCCACTACAACAACCTTTTGACTCATACCTCCATTCTAAAGATAGATTTGTATATAGACCAGACATTGCATGGAGTTTTGCCTACATTATTGGAATAGAAAATCCTGTTCCATATTATTTATGAGTTTCTCAGCGGTTTTAACGAAAAAGATTGCCAGCTTTCAGACTTGCAGTTACTATGCCCTAAACAATTAAGATTCCTGGGTGCATAAAATGCTTATAAAAAATACAAAAATTAGTTTTGCGACGAGTCTAATTATGTCAATTTACATATCGTTTAATTCATTCTTTTCTAAAGATTTGTGGTTTTGGTGGGACGAATTAACTATTTTGACTTCTCAAAGCAGCCATTTTTTAGGTTTATTACAAAATCATGAAGGCAATTTTTTCCCCCTGGGAAGACTTCTTTTCTTAACAGAAACTTTTCTTTTTCGTGGTAATTATGGCCTGTACGTTGCCGTTAATAGCTCACTTGTTTGTTTGATTATGAAGCTGCTTTATGAGACGCTTCGAGCCGAAAAACAAACGAATTTAATTTCTGAAACCCTCCTAATGTGCTTAGTCGGTGGCTTTGGTTTAAACGTTGGAGTTCTTTATGACTCGCAGTGGGGGTTGCAAATATGTTGGTTTTCAAGCATTGGATTTATTTTGGTTGGGAGCTATTTGTGTATAAAGAGAAATTACAACAATATCTTAGGCGTTTTCTTGATGCTCAGTTGGTTGGCTTTTGGGAGTACAGTTCTTGCTGGCTGTCTACTTTATCTTTGCCTAATAAAAATGAACAACTTTCTCTCCAAACGGGAATTTCTAAAAACCTTATTTCGTCAGATTATATATTCGTTTCTATTTTTTATCACTGGTTTACTTATAATTAAATTTTTCCCATCAGTAGACAAAAGCGCGATGCCACCACCTATTGATACTCAAATAACATTCACACATTTCTATGGGCTTGCAATTCGGGTTGTGGTCGCAAGTCTGGTATGGATTTTAAGCCCTATTTGCTTATTTCAGACTGAACTCTTAAAACATTTTGAAGTCTTAGGGAACTATTTCCTAGCGCATCCAGCTGCAGCAACGATCTTATTACTAATTTTTATTGTAATGTTTTTTATTTTTTTCAAAATCAAAATATTTTCAAATTCAAAGTTACCATTTATAGCGATGGTACTTTTTTCTTTACTCGTAGCACTTAGAGGTTATGGAAGCCTCAATAGTGATTTTAGTATCAGATACGCGCCCTTCCAGTATATTTTCGCAATATTATTTTGGTGGGGGATATTCTCAAAATTATTCAGGTGCAATACGCACACTAAGACTCGAACCTTTCTCGGATGCATAGTATTCGGAACTACAATTATCTCGTTAGTTTGTCTACCGTGGACCTTAAAGGGTGCAAGCGATGCAAATCGTTTGGAATTCACCAAAAAGCAACTTGTTCTTGCCCAAGCATGCTCTCACGCTAAAAAAATACCCCTTCTCCCCATCATTCAACCGAGTATAAATTCTGAACAGTTTTGCAATTTATTCTTGAAATTAAAATAGGAATTGATTGTTACTCGTCCAAGGGAGATATTGAGGGGGTTGCGACGCATAGCATTTGCCCTGAAAACGGTCGATTTCTTAATGGAATTTTTAAATAAATGTAAATAAGGAATCTTGGTATTCTGAAACGACTCTTGCTAATTGAATATGGCAAAAATCCCGGCCACATTATTAAAATATCAAATCCACATATTTCCAACGCTTCTATTAATGATTTAGGTGTAAGTGGCAATCGGTGGTCAATATAATCATAGAATTTCATACCAATTTTTTTTATATTTGGCATTAGTACAGTCAATGTTGATGAGTGATCATTTTTGAGTACGCGTCTAATTTCAAGTAAAGTAGAAAATAGCATTTCATTACTCTCTAGATGTTCAAATAAATTAGATGAGAAGACAAAATTTATTGAATAATCTGGAATATTTTTTAGATCATTTGCAGAAGTATGGTGAAATTCTACGTTCGCATTTAGTGATTTTTTGCAATTTGCGTCCGCATCAACGGCAATTTTTTTCTTTGCTTCTATGTTGTTAATGAAATGTCCCAATCCGCAACCTAAATCCAAAGTAGTTAAATCTCGTTGAAAAAACTTTTGAAAGTAAGATTTTACAAGAATTTTCCAAACGATCTCTCTATTTAAGTTTTGGTTACTTTGAGATTTCCCATACCATCTGCGTTGATAAATTTTTTCATCATGAATATTCACAGTGATCAGTCTATGCCCCTAGAATTTAAATGGCAAAGCGGTGAGAAGTTATTAGACACAAAACAGGATTTTAATTCTCAAATGTCTCTGCTAAAGAGTTACGTGCTAAATATTGAGCTCTCGATAGAGATCCACGTGAGACTGAATCATCCTTCTAAGGCTAAATTCATAGCTTGCTCTTTTTCTTCCTTCATCGCCCATAGTCTTAATTAAATCCTGGAATGTTGTGAAGCGTTTTATAGCGTTCACAAGTGCATCAACGCTCTTGATTGTTACAAAGCCAGTTACCTGATCTTCAATGACTTCACTATTTGAACCAACGTTAGTTGCGATAACAGGTCTACCCGCGAGTTGTGCCTCTATGAGAGCGATTGGCATACCTTCGTTATCCGATGTGGAGATAGCTATGTCTACTGCTGACCAGAAAGTTGCGGCATCTGCCCAACCAATTACCTTTACATTTCCTGGAGCGTTCGACTTGATAGTTTCCAGAAGATCTCCTCCACCGGCCAAAACAAAATTAACATCAGGTAACCGTGAGGCTACTTCTAGTAACAGGTTTGGATTTTTTACAGACGTCATCCGAGCCATCCACCCAACAAGAATTCCTGTTTCATTCACACCGATTGATTTTCGTGCTTCTGACTTATCCGACAAAGTAAGCGGTTCTACTCCTGGAGCAATAGAAACCCATTTTTGCCCAACGCCGATTCCCGCTTCACGTAGCTCTGCGCCAACATTTTGCCCAACAGAGACCAGCACATCAGCACGAGGGGCCAACCATTTTTCAACTAGAGTAATTATTTTCTTCTCAAGTTTGGAGAAAGAATTATCTTCAAAAAGATGGCCATGAAAAGTGTGAATATGTTTATGTGGGCCTCTTACTAAACGCCCGATTAGTCCAGCCTTGAACGTGTGGGTATGGATAATCTCAGGCTTGCACTCGCGCACAATCGAAATTAATTCACGCCATGCTTTGTAATCAGTTAGGGGAGAAATTTTGCGTCCTAAGTGGTTAATACGTATCGCAGAAAGTTTTGATAATGAA
>JGI24890J29729_1000676_pt1 | contig 19601 bp, 19 predicted proteins | sample FreactcultureFD7_FD_29729 | JGI IMG/M metagenome (IMG submission 29729)
GTTCTTCGTGTTTCTTTTTACTCATTGTGGCTCCGGACAAGGCGACAGTTTCCTGCCAATAGTCCGTTTACACAAAATTATGTACAGGCCCGGTTCGGAGGCGAATACCGGTAGTTCGGTGCGGCCAGTCTATTTGCTCAACATCAGCGCAGACCCTGCGAGCAACTTGATTTCTTCACCCGAGATCGACAAGCTCGTCAAGGGGGATTTCAGCCTGGAACTTCAATCCGACACGCTCCTGAGTCAGGGGCAGACGGACTACATCATTCTGACCATGTCACGCGCTGCACAGAACAACCCGCGCTATGTTCCCTGCATGATCGGCGCTGGGGAGGATCGTGCCTATCTATTGGCCATCTCTTCCGGAACGCTGAAGGTCGTCAACCGATTCTTTGGAGGCTGTGCAACCAGTTATGAGGTGATCCGAGAGGGCGCTGACCTTGGATACCGGGTTGCCGAGGAGGGGCAAACACGCCGAACGGTGCGATACATGTTGCGTGGCGATAGCGTCGTCAGGGAGCCTGACTATCGCAAGACAGGCGACTCAAAATGAACCTGCCCTCTCGGAACCTGATTCATGGATTTTCAAATCGATCCTGTATGCGCCACATTGATGTGGACGCTTCGGAATTCAATAAATAATTTTAGAGCTACGGGACAGGAGCTTTGTATGCGTATCAGTTTCAAGACGGTGTGTTTCGGGATGATCTTCTTGTTGGGAGTGGCGAGCGCTTGTGCTGCGGTCGTGTTACCAGAAGAGAAATTGGCGAAAATAAGAAAAACGCATTTCTTGCGTAGTGATGGGCTTCCGCAATACGCCTTTGTGTATGAAGACGGTGGTAACTGCTGCGAGATGCCGCCGCTAAAGCCGGTGTATTTGCTTAATCTGCTGGTCCATGGGCCTCTTGAGCTGCTGTTTTCGGAAGAGATCAATGCCTTGTTCAGCAAGAAATTCGTCCTGGAAATCGATAACGATAGTCTCATCCGATCAGGCAAGACACATTACGTCGTAATGACCATCGCTCCTCCGGAGCAACAAAGCGACGCCTATCCGCGCTGCTCCAGTGGCGATCTTGAGAAGAAGGCTTATCTTCTCAAACTGACCAAGTCCAAGGTGGACATCATTCATCGCAACATGCTTGGCTGCGACACAGGGTACTCGATGGTGATGGATGGAAAACCACTCGGCTATGAGGTGAATCATGTCGGGGAACCAGTGGAGTTTTTGCGCGTGCGTGACGGAAAAGTGACTCCTCAGATCATACCTGTGGAGTAGCGCGGCCGCCTGCAGAAAGTGCGCTCGCCTCTCACCCGAATCTCCCTGATTACGACAAGGAAGTTCTTCATGTTCAGTCCACCCAACCTCGACATCGAATCCATCCCCGACGATTTCATCCGCGCCGTCCTCTATCCCTTCGCCATGGCCGACTACGATGGCGCGCAAGCCATCCGCCTGAGTGCGGTGCCGGATTCCGATGTGCTGCAGGGGCTCCCCATCGACCTGGTCAACGAAGCACTGTCGGCAGCCCAGGAGGCGGGCCTGATCGAGATGGTGGAAGAACGCCCCGGTGCCATCGCCATGACCCCGCTGGGCAAGAAGAAATTCCTGCTGGTGCGCGACGGCTTCTACGACGACGATGCCATCGACGAGCTGCGCCGCATCCTGGCAACGCTGGACCTGCGTGCCTTGCGCCTCTCCGGAGACTATCGCCAGCACCGGCAGAGCTGCACGGCGCTGGCCGCTTGTCCGGATCAGCCTTGCCCGTGCACGGGCCGCTGGCTCGCAAGGCGGCTGGAACAGCGGCAATGCGAATTGCGCGAAGGGGATGCCATGCCCTTGCCCGAAGTGGACGCGCAGGACCGGCCCGTTTTCTGGTATCTGATGAAGACCTGATCAATCTCCCCGTCCAGCCCAGTTGGGCGGCCGCTTCTCCAGAAACGCCTGTATCCCCTCCATCGCCTCCGCATCCATGATGTTGCAGGCCATCACCTCGGCTGCATGCGCATAGGCATCGGGCAGCGCCATCATCTGCTGGCGGTACACCATGGCCTTGCCGCGCGCAATCGAGATGGCAGGCTTGCTGCAGATCTCGCGCGCCAGCGCTTCGGTGGCGGCGTCGAGTTCGTCGGCGCGCACCACCTGGTTGATGAGACCCCATTGCGCGGCCGTGTCGGCATCGATGAATTTGCCGGTCACCAGCATTTCGAAGGCGCGCTTGATCGGCAGATTGCGCGTCAAGGCCACCGCTGGCGTGGAACAGAACAAACCGACGTTGATGCCCGAGACCGCAAAGCGCGCAGCCTCGCTGGCCACCGCCAGGTCGCAGGCGGCTACCAGCTGGCAGCCGGCCGCCGTGGCCAGTCCCTGCACCTTGGCGATGACCGGCACCGGCAGCGCGCGCAAGGATTGCATCAGGCGGCTGCAACGATCAAACAATTGCTGGTAATACGCCTGCTCGGGCGTGGCGCGCATCTCGCGCAGGTCATGGCCGGCGCAGAAGGCGCGGCCGTTGGCGGCCAGGATCACGCAGCGTACCTGCGGGTCCTGCGCCAGCGCATCGAGCTGCGCCTGCAAGGCCTCCAGCATCGCTTCGGAGAGCGCATTGAAATGCGCCGGCCGGTTCAGGGTGAGCGTGGTGATGCCCTGCGCGTCATGGCGCAGCAACAGGTCCTGGCTTGCGTCTTGCATGGTGTCTCCTCCATTGGTGATGGGCGCCGTGTGTTGCCTTACACCATGCCCAGCAATGCTTCCAGATCTTCGTCCTCGCCCTGCGGCGCGGACATGTCGAGCACGCTTTCAATGTGATGCAGGTGCGCCAGCATGGTCGCCACGGCGTCTTCGGTGCGGCCGGCGGAGATGGCGTCGATGATGTCGCCATGGTCGTCGTGGGTGCAGGCCGGCACCGTCGGCGAATCGTACAGCACGATGATGAGACAGGTCAGCGATGCCAGCTCGCGCATCATCTTGCTCATCACCGGGTTGTCCACCATGTCGGCGATGCGGATGTGGAATTCGCCCGAGAGCCGGATGATGGCGCGCCGGTCATTGCTGGCGCGGGCCTGCGCTTCTTCGGCCACGTGGGCGCGCAACAGCGCGATGTGCTCGGGCCGCGTGTGCTCGCACAGGTGGCGCAGCAGCGCCGGTTCCAGCAGGCGGCGCGCGGCAAAGATGTTGCGCGCTTCTTCCGGCGTCGGGCTGGCCACGAAGGCGCCGCGATTGGGGATGGTCGTGATCAGGCCTTCATGCGCCAGCCGCGCCAGCACCTCGCGCACCCGCGTGCGGTTCACGCTGAAGATGCCAGCCAGCTTCTCCTCGACCAGCTTGGTGCCCGGCGTGAGGCGGTGTTCCATGATGGCGCCGACGATGCGCTCATAGATGGCATCACCCGCCAGCGGGCGCACGCTGAAGGCCTGGCCGGGCAGGGGGCTGGTGTCCGGATGCTCGTGCTTGCTGGTTTTCTTGCGGGGGCTGCTGGCGGAAGTCGGGCGCATGGGTCTCTGTGATGACATGGGTTTGCCCGCCATGATAGCGGAAAATTGTGGAAATGGATTGTCACAAAATGGGCTAATGAATGTTGCACTCTTGCGGGGCGGATTTGTGCGCCGGCGTGGCTGGATTGGATTGCTTTGGTGCGCGCGCTCTTGTTTCTTGCCGGCAATTGAAGTCGGAAAATCCTGAGAAAAAGCCCTTTGCAAAAGGGATTTGGGACGATTTCCCAAGCCGTGCGACAGGCGTTTTTCAAGCTGGCACAGGCTTTGCATAAACGGTGGCAATAGAAATACGGATTGTCACAAAATAATTCGTTCCGATTGTCCACCTGGGAGAAAACCATGCAACAGCAAGTCCGCAAGTCCCCCTCCGGCCTGTTCATCAAGGCGCTTGCCCTGGCCAGCCTCGTGGCCTGCAGTACCTTGGGCGCCGGTTCGGCCATGGCCCAGGCCAAGCCCAAGATCAAGCTGGCCTATGCCAAGTGTGCGCACTGCATGTCCATGGCCATGGTGCCGGGGCTGGCGCAGAACGTGGAGATCGAAGGCATCAACTTCACCGCCGGTAGCGATGCGCTAACTGCGCTGGTCTCCAAGAGCGTGGACATCGCCCAGGTCACCTACCTGGCCTACGTCAGCGGTCTGGACAAGGGCTTCGATCTGGTGGCCGTGTCGGGCCAGGTCAACGGCGGTTCGGAGATGCTGGTCGGCAAGGACAGCAAGCTGGCCTCGGATGACTGGGCCGGTCTCAAGAAGCTGATCGCGCAATACAAGGCCGAAGGCAAGCCCTTCCGCATCGCCGCCTCGCGCGGCAATGCGCAGGACCTGCACATGCGCGGCGAACTGGCCGGCCACGGCATCGATCCGTCCAAGGACGTGCAGTTCGTCAACATCCCCAACCCCTCGGACCACGCCGCCGCACTCTCGCGCGGCGAGGTGGAACTGATCTGCTCGGTCGAACCCTTCGCTTCGCAGATCCGCATGACCGGGGTTGGCAAGCATTTTGCGTATCCGTATGACCAGGCGGCGGGGCGTCTGACCAACCTGATCGTCACCCGTTCGGATGTCATCAAGGAGCATCCGGCCGAGGTCAAGGAAACCGTGGCCGCCGTGGTCAGGCTGGTGGATGGCCTGCAGAAGGACAAGCAGGGCTGGATCAACAGCATCGTCAAGGGCACCGGCCTCGATCCCAAGATCGCCACCGAAGCCCTCAACAATGCCTATCCCGACTACCGCATGTACCGCACGCAAACCAAGGCCATCGCCGGGATGATGAAGGACCTGAAATACGTTTCTACCGATGTGTCTGCGCTGGCCGAGAAGAACATGGACTACAGCTTCCTGATGAGCGTGACCGGCAAGCCCAAGACCGAACTCGGTTATTGATTCACGACGACACTAGCCCCAAGGAATGATCATGAGCGGATGGAAGCAATCCCTGTCGGAAGCCAAGTGGCGCTTTGCGGTGCCACTGTTGCTGGTGCTGTTCTGGGAGGCCTTCTCCCGCTCGGGCGTGATTCCGGCGTCGCTGCTGCCGGCACCCTCGCGGGTGTTTGCTACCTGGATGGACTGGATCTTCGGCATCAATGAAGCTGCCCAGGACAGCAGCGGCAAATGGATCTACGACGCCATGGCCAGTTGCCTGCGCGTGACCGCCGGCTACCTCATCGCGGCGCTTTCGGGCATCGCCCTGGGCGTGGCCATCGGCTGGTGGCGCTGGGTCGAGCGCACCATCGAACCGACGGTGCAGATGCTGCGGCCGATTCCGCCGGTGTCGTGGATTCCGCTGGCCATCATCTGGTTCGGCATCGCCAACAAGCCGGCCATCTTCCTGGTGTTCCTGGGGGCCTTCTTCCCGATCCTGATGAATACCGTCCACGGCGTCAAAACCGCCGACCGCAATCTGCTGCGCGCAGCCGCCATGGCCGGTGCAAAGCAGAGCCAGCTGCTGCGTTTCGTGATCCTGCCGGCGGCCATGCCCAGCATCTTTGCGGGCCTGCGCATCGGCATCGGCAGCGCCTGGATGCTCACCGTCACCGCCGAGATGGTGGCCGTCAAGAGCGGGCTCGGCTATGCGCTGTGGGATTCGTATTACTTCCTGCGCTATGACCTGGTGATCGCGGCCATGATCAGCATCGGCCTGCTCGGTTTCCTGGCCGACTGGATCCTCAAGCAGATCATGCATTCCATGCTGCGCTGGCAGCACGTGGCCACCGTGCAGGGCAAGGCCTGAGCACGCATTCAAACATCAAGGACATCGCATCATGGCATTCATCGAATTGAACGATATCGTCAAGGTCTTCAAGGACCGCAAGCGCGGCACCGACATGCTGGCCATCGACCACGTGAGCTTGCGTCTGGAGAAGAAGGAATTCCTCTGCCTGCTCGGTCCCTCCGGTTGCGGCAAGTCCACGCTGCTGAACATGATCGCCGGTTTTGAATTCCCGACCAGCGGCGTGGTCACGGTGGCCGGCAAGCCCATCACCGGTCCCGGTGCCGATCGCGGCATGGTGTTCCAGCAGGCCAATCTCATGCCATGGCTGCCGGTGTGGGACAACGTCGCCTTCTCGCTCAAGCTGCAGGGCAAAAGCGCGGCCGAGCGGCGCGCGGCCGCCCAGCCCTTCATCGAGACGGTCAAGCTCAAGGGCTTCGAGAACCACTACCCGAGCGAACTCTCGGGCGGCATGGCGCAGCGCGTCGGCATTGCCCGCGCGCTGTTGCAGAACCCCTCGGTGATCCTGATGGATGAACCCTTCGCCGCCCTCGATGCGCAGACCAAGATGGAAATGCAGGAAGAACTGGTGGCCCTGTGGCAGCGCTATGAGGGCACCATCGTCTTCGTCACCCATAGCGTCGACGAAGCCCTGATCCTGGCCACCAAGGTGGCGGTGATGACGCATCGTCCTGGCCGCATGCGCGAGCTGATCGACATCGACCTGCCGCGTCCGCGCGATACCACCACGCCCGAATTCAACCAGTACAAACGCCACGTGCTGAGCCTGATCCGCGAGGAATCGGCGCTGGCCCATGCCGACGCTGCACTGCTGGCAGCCTGAAAGGAAAACCAATGATCCCCCGCACCCTGCTCGGCATGCTCACGCCGTCCTCCAATACCACGCTGGAGCCGGTCACCACCGCCATGCTGGCCGACATCCCGGAAGCCAGCGCCCACTTTGGCCGCTTCCGCGTGACCGAGATCGCGCTGTCCAACCAGGCGCTGGCGCAGTTCGATGACAGCGAAATCCTGCGCGCAGCCGAACTGCTCTCGCATGCCAAGGTCGGCAGCATCGCGTGGAATGGGACGTCCTCGGGCTGGCTGGGTTTCGATGCCGATGAGCGCCTGTGCCGCCGCATTACCGAAGCCACCGGCATTCCGGCCTGCACCTCGGTGCTGGCCTTGAACGAGATCTTCGATCTCACCGGGGTGAAGCGCTTCGGGCTGGTCACGCCTTACCTGGACGACGTGCAGGCCGCCATCATCAAGAACTATGCGGCCTCGGGCCTGGAGTGCGTGTCCGAACGCCACCTGCGCAAGCAGGACAATTTCTCCTTCTCCGAAGTCGGCGCGCAAGAGCTGCGCGCCATGGTGCATGAGGTGGCCAAAGACAAACCGCAGGCCATCACCATCTTCTGCACCAACCTGCGCGGTGCGCCACTGGTGGAAGAACTGGAGCGCGAGGTCGGCATCCCGATCTACGACACCATCTCCACCGTGGTCTGGAAATCGCTGCAGCAGGCCGGTGCCGATCCCTCGCGCATTCGCGGCTGGGGCAGCCTGTTCCGCGACGTGCGCTAACGCTAACACTGGCGCGGGCGCCGGCCGCACTGGCGGCCTTTTCCATTTTCATTTTCAGTCTCACGCCCCGGCCGATGCCGGCGGCGCGGGGTGATACACGTTTGTTCGAAAGGAATACGGATGGACAGCTTTGACCTGGTGATCCGCAACGGCACCGTTGCAACGGCCTCCGACATCATGCAATGCGACGTCGGCATCAAGGACGGCAAGGTCGCCATGCTGGGACGGGACCTGCCGCCCGGCCACGAGGAGATCGATGCCAGCGGCAAGCTGGTGCTGCCCGGCGGCGTGGATGCCCATTGCCACCTCGACCAGCCGATGGAAGAGGGCCTGCGCATGGCCGATGATTTCCGCAGCGGCACCATCTCCGCCGCCTGCGGTGGCACCACCACGGTGATCCCGTTTGCGGCCCAGGCCAAGGGCGGCTCGCTGCGCGCGGCCGTGGAGGATTATCATCGCCGCGCCGAGGGCAAGGCGGTGATCGACTATGCCTTCCACATGATCGTCAGCGACCCCAGCGAGGAGGTCCTCAAGAACGAACTGCCGCAACTGGTGCGCGAGGGCTATACCTCCTTCAAGATCTACATGACCTATGACGACCTCAAGCTCAATGACCGCCAGATCCTCGACCTGCTGGCGCTGGCCCGTCGGGAAGGCGCGCTGGTCATGGTGCACGCGGAAAATGCCGACTGCATCGGCTGGCTCACCGAGCAGCTGGAAGAGGCCGGCCTGACCGCGCCCAAGTATCACGCCCACTCGCGCCCGATGATGGTCGAGCGCGAAGCCACCCATCGCGCCATTGCGCTCTCGGAGCTGGTGGATGTGCCCATCCTGATCGTGCATGTCTCCGGCCGCGAGGCCATCGAGCAGATCCGCTGGGCGCACGGCCACGGCCTGCGCATTCACGCCGAGACCTGCCCGCAGTACCTGGTGCTGACGGCCGATCACCTCGATGACGGCTACCACGGTGCCAAGTGCGTCTGCAGCCCGCCGCCGCGCGACAAGGCCAACCAGCAATACGTCTGGGATGGACTGGCCAGCGGCCTGTTCACGGTGTTCTCTTCGGACCATGCACCCTTCCGCTATGACGATCCGCAAGGCAAGAAGCCGGGCGGCAAGGAGATGCCGTTCCGCTACATCCCCAATGGCACGCCGGGACTGGAGACGCGCATGCCCATCCTGTTCTCCGAAGGCGTGGGCAAGGGCCGCATCGATCTCAACCGCTTCGTGGCCCTGACCGCCACCGATCCGGCCAAGATGTATGGCCTCTATCCGCGCAAGGGCACCATTGCCATCGGCAGCGATGCCGACATCGCCGTCTGGGATCCGCATCGCCAGGTCACGGTCAGCAACAGCATGCTGCATCACGACGTCGACTACACCCCCTATGAAGGCATGCAGCTGACCGGCTGGCCGGTGCTCACGCTCTCACGCGGCGAGATTGTCTGGCGCGATGGTGAGGTACTGGGCACACCGGGGCGCGGGCAATTCCTCCCCTGCGGCTTGCCGGATCCGGCCCGGCCCAAGGTGCAGATTCCTGAGTAACAGGAATTTATAAACAATTTATCGATTAATTGTCAGTTTGGCCTTTAGCGCGCGTGTTGCAAGCCGTAATCTGCATGGGGGGAGGATCGCCATGCATTGCCTGGCGGCAAGCTGGGGCCGCGTGGTCGTGTCATTCCCGCCAATGACGTTCCGTTCGACATTTCCGACAACGACCACGCCTCCACGCCCATGATGAATCGACTCTCGCTGAAGAAAAAACTCTGGCTACCCCTGGTGTTTTCCTGGATAGCCTTGCTGTTCCTCTCCGTCTGGCACGCATACCAGACCCGTGACCTGCAGATCGCCGAACGCCAGCGCGGCCTGGAGGACGTGACCGAAATGGCCTATACCACCGTGGCCGGCTTCGCCAAGCTGGAGGCCGACGGCAAGCTCTCCCGCGCCGAGGCGCAGCAAGGCGCCATCGCCCGCGTGCGCGACCAGCGCTATACCGGCGACGGCTACGCCACCCTGGTGGGCGCGGACTCCACCATCGTCATGCATCCCATCAACACCAAGCTCGATGGCCGCAACATGCTCTCCTTCAAGGATGCCAAGGGCAACGAGCTCTACAAGATGATCGCCGCAGCCGGTGCCTCGCCGGCCGGCAAGGGTTTCCTCGAATACTGGTGGCCGCGCCCCGGCAGCGACAAGCCCAGTCCCAAGATGGGCTTCGTCAAGCGTTTCAAGCCCTGGAATTGGGATCTGATCTGCAGCGTCTATTCCGATGACATCGAGGCCGACTTCCGCCGTGCCCTGGTACAGGCCGTGGTGGTACTGGTGGCCTTGGGCGTGCTGCTGTCCATCATCGCCGGGCTGGTCTCGCGCAACATCTTCCGCTCCATCGGCGGCGAGCCCGCCGAAGCCGCCGAGATGGCCCGCAAGATCGCCGGCGGCGACCTCACCGGCACCATCCGCACCAGCGGCGGCGACCAGCACAGCCTGGTGGCGGCCGTGGCCTACACGCGTGACCGCCTGGTCGATACCGTGCAGGGCATCCAGGGCGCGACCACCTCCATCAAGACCTCGGTCGATGAAATCGCCAACGGCAACATGGACCTCTCCAACCGCACCGAGCAACAGGCCGGTTCGCTGGAGGAGACCGCCTCCGCGATGGAAGAGCTGACCTCCACCGTCAAGCAGAACGCCGCCAACGCCCAGCACGCCAACGAGCTGGCCTCGGGGGCTGCCAAGGTGGCGATCCAGGGCGGCGAAGTGGTGGGCCAGGTGGTGCAGACCATGGCCTCCATCAATGCCTCCTCGCGCAAGATCGTGGACATCATCAGCGTCATCGACGGCATCGCCTTCCAGACCAATATCCTGGCCCTGAATGCCGCCGTGGAAGCGGCGCGCGCCGGTGAGCAGGGGCGCGGCTTTGCCGTCGTCGCCTCCGAAGTGCGCTCGCTGGCCCAGCGTTCGGCCGCAGCTGCCAAGGAGATCAAGCAGCTGATCGATGACTCGGTAGGCAAGGTCGATGCCGGTACCCATCTGGTGCAGCAGGCCGGACAGACCATGCAGGAAGTGGTGGCCAGCATCCAGGGCGTCTCCACGGTCGTCAGCGAGATCGCCACCGCCAGCCACGAGCAGAGCGCCGGCATCGAACAGGTCGGTGAAGCCATCACCCAGATGGATGAAACCACCCAGCAGAATGCCGCCCTGGTGGAACAGGCCGCCGCCGCCGCGCAGTCGCTGCAGGAGCAGGCCGACAAGCTGGTCAATCTGGTCGGGGTCTTCACCCTGGATCGACCGGGGCAGGGGGGCTTGGCCGTGCGCTGAGGCTTGGCGGCCGCCTGGCCGCTTTTTCTTTCATATCGACCAAAAGCGGGGCGGTTGCTGCGGGACGGCAGGCCGCCCTTTTTACATGGTGCGCTCGCCGGCCCGCAGTGGTGCATGCTGCACCAAATGCGTTATCGCGGATAAATAATTTTCAAAAATGCGATTTGGCAGCAGGAAGTGCTGCCAGGACCGTTTCCTGCCATCAAATACGGCAGCACTATTGGCCGCCTCTTCTCTACCATGGGAGCCGTTTGGATGCGTTGCAGCATGCCTGCTGCAACGCGCCGTTTCCCCTCTGGAGCCCCTGATGTCCACCGCCATTGCCGCACCCGCCCGATCCGCCAGCCCCGCTTCCTCCCGGCCGCAGCCGATGAGCCGGCTGTTCCTGGTGTGCGTCGTGGTGGCGATCTGCATCTGGGGCGGCAACTGGCCGGTGATGAAGTTCGGCAGCCAGTTCATCCCGCCGCTGTGGTTTGCGGCCAGCCGTTTCCTGTCGGCGGCCATCCTCAGTTTCATCATCGCCGCAGCCCTCGGCAAGCTGCGCCTGCCCACCCGCCAGGAGTGGCCGGTGGTGGCCGGGGTGGGCGTGCTGCAGATGGGCTTGTTCACGGCCTTGGTGACCGGTGCCTTGCACTTCGTCATGCCGGGCCGCGCTTCGCTGATCGCCTATGCCACCTCGATCTGGGTGGTGCCGGGCGCAGCGCTGGTGTTGAAGCACAAGCTGAGCACCCAGCAATCGCTGGCCACCGTCTGCAGCTATGCGGGCATGGCTGTCATCGTGCTGCCGGCGCTGCTGCATGCGGACATGCACAGCATGATCGGCTACCTGATGCTGGGCGCGGCGTCGCTGTCCTGGGCCATGAACATCCTGCAGATCAAGATGACGCCGGGCGTGAAGCTGGACTTCGACCTGCTGCCCTGGCAGACCCTGGTGGCCGCCGTGCCGCTGTGCGTTCTGGCCTTGCTGGTGGATGGTGCGCCGACTTTCCTGGCCGATCCGCACTCCTGGGGCGTGATCGCCTACACCGGTCCGCTGGCCACTGCGCTGACCTTCCTGATCGTGCTGCAGATGACCCAGCGCCTCTCGCCGGTGACGGTGTCGGTGTGCATGCTGGGGGTGCCGGTGGTGGGACTGACGCTGTCCTCGCTGGTCTTCGGCGAGACGCTCTCGGCGGACCTGATGTTGGGAATGGGCCTGCTGTGCCTGGGCCTGTTGTTGCCGGCGCTGCCTTCGCTGGGTTTGCGTCGCGTGCTCAGCAAGGCTTGATGTTTTCTACTAGCGATCGGTGAGATAACGCGCAACGCGCTCACCGAGCAATTCACGCAGGGCACGCACGGTGGGCGAGAGGCTCATGCGATGCGTGCAGACCAGGTTCAGCGGTGACGCCTCGCCCTGGTAATCCTCCATCAGCGCTTCCAGTTTTCCGTTGCGCAGGTCGGCCAGCACGTCCAGCCGCGACTTGTAGGCAATGCCCCGGCCTTCCACGGCCCAGCGGTGTACCAGTTCGCCATCGTCGCAGACGCGGTCGCCGCTGACCTGAACTTGTACCGGCGTACCGTCCTTGAAGAACGTCCATTGCGAATGCAGCATGTCCGACAGCAGATAGCGCAGGCAATTGTGCTGGCGCAGGTCGGCCGGCGTGCGCGGGCGGCCGTGGCGGGCGAGGTAGTCGGGCGAGGCGCACAGCACGCGGCGGTTGTCCGGGGCCAGGGGCAGGGCCACCAGGCTGGAATCTTCCGGCGGACTGTAGCGGATGGCCACCTCCACCGGCTGGCGGAACATGTCCGCCACGCGGTCGCTGATGCGTACCTGCAGGCTCACTGCCGGATGCTGGGCGAGGAATTCATCGAGCCACTGGCACATCAGATTGCGCCCGAGATCGGAGGGCACCGACAGCGAAAGGTTGCCGCCGACCACGCGCCGGCCGTGGGCCACGGCATCGCGTCCGGCATTGACTTCGGCCAGCACGTTGCGGGCGTATTGCAGGTAGCGTTCGCCATCGGGCGTCAGGCGCAGGCTGCGGGTGGAGCGCGCCAGCAGGCGTGCGCCAAGTTCGCCTTCGAGGCGTTTCATGGCGGCACTGGCCACAGCCGGCGTCACATCGTGCTGGCGGGCAGCGGCGGAGAGGCTGCCGTTGTCGGCAGCGCAGACGAAGATGGCGAGGTCTTCCAGGCGGATCATGAGCGGGAACAATGAAGATGTCGATCAAAGTCGACATTCTACTTTCAATTTATTTTTGAAAATGTTTCTGCCACGCTCCGCTTTTTTGAAACCGCATCCTGCCCGATGATGTCATTCAAGCCGCACTCGATCACCGATGCGCATTTCAGAGCATTAAGCAAAATTGAATGCTCAACGCCAACACCATTAAACGCAAGGAACCCCCATGAGCCTGCTCCACGCCGCCCGCAAACGCCACTCTACCAAGGCCTTCGATCCCAGCCGCAAGGTCCCCGAGAACATCATCGCCGAACTGCGCGAGCTGCTGCGCCTGGCCCCGTCCTCGGTGAATTCGCAGCCCTGGCATTTCGTGGTGGCTTCCAGCGATGCCGCCAAGGCCCGCATCGGCAAGGCTGCCGAAGCCGGTTATCCCTACAACCTGCCCAAGATCCTGAATGCCTCGCACGTGCTGGTGCTGTGCGCCCGCACCGGCATCAGCGAACCGCACCTGGAAACCCTGCTGGAGAAAGAAGAAGCCGACGGCCGTTTCGTCAACGCCGAGGCCAAGGCCGGCCAGCGCGGCTCGCGCCTGCTCTACAGCAACCTGCATCGCTATGAACTGAAGGACGCCCAGCACTGGATGGAAAAGCAGGTCTACCTGGCGCTGGGCACGCTGCTGCTGGGCGCGGCCGAACTGGAAGTGGATGCGGTGCCGATGGAAGGTTTCAATGCCAAGGTGCTGGACGAAGAACTGGGCCTGCGCGAAAAGGGTTTCACCAGTGTCGTGCTGGTGAGCCTGGGCTACAGCGGTGCCGATGACTTCAACGCCAAGCTGCCGAAGTCGCGCCTTGCGGCCGAGACCGTCTTCACCGACCTGTAATCGGCAGCACGCGCTGGTCCCTCACACCTGATGGATCAGCGCATTGGCTGCCTGCTGCAAAGCGGGCAGCACGCGCGCCAGTGTTTGTTCCCGCGATTCCACCGCCAGCGGAAAACTGAGACTGAGCGCGCCCACCACCTTGGCATGGCGATTCTTGAGCGGCACAGCAATGCCGCGCACACCGGTCTGCAATTGCTGCTCCACCAGCGCATAACCCTGCTGGCGCGCCTGTGCGATCAATTCGTAGAGGCGATCCGGATCGGTGATGGTGTGGGGCGTGAAGGGCGTCATGGCACAGGTGGCCAGCCAATCGCGTACCTGCTGCTCGGGCAGCGCGCCCAGCATCACGATGCCGGGTGAAGCCAGTTGCGCCGGCACCCGTGCACCCAGCACGAAGCCGGTGGTCATCACGCGTGAAGTACCATTGCGCGCGATGAAGACCAGGTCCCAGCCATCGAGCACGCTGGCATAGACGGCCTCGCCGGTCTGCCCGGTGATCTGCTGCAGGTGCGGTTGCAGGATGCGCGGCAGCGGTGCCGAATCGAAATACGACCAGCCCACTTTCAGCACCCTGGGCGTCAGGGCGAAGGTCTTGCCTTCGCTGTGCAGGTAGCCCAGGTGTTCCAGCGTGAGCAGGTAGCGCCGCGCGGCCGTGCGCGAAAGCCCGGTGCGGGCCGCCACTTGCGCCGAGGTCATGCGCTGGTTGTCGTAGTCGAAGGCTTCCAGGATCAGCAATCCCTTCTCCAGTCCGGCGATCCAGTCGCGCCGGGCCAGGCCGCCTTCGCCGGCCTCGCTGCCATCTTCCGGCGCGTCGATTTTCTCCACATCGCTCATCGCGCATTCCTCTTGTGCATGGTCCTCATACCCACATCATCAGCGTGTTGGCCGTGGTCTGCAGGGCCGGCACGCCGCGCGCGATGGCGTCCTCGCGCGAGCAGGCGGCGATGTTGGAGGTTACGCTCAGGGCGCCGATGACGCGGCCATTGCGGTTCTTCACCGGAATGGCGATGCCGCGCATGCCCATCTCGAACTGGTTCTCGGTGATGCCGTAACCCTGCTTGCGCATGGTGACGATCTCGGCAAACAGCGCCGCCTTGTCGGTCATGGCCATGTGGGTGTGCGGGATCAGGGTCACGCGGTCGAGATAGGCGGTGATCTCTGCATCCTCGCGCATGCCCAGCAGCACCCGGCCGGCCGTGGTGGTGTAGGCCGGCAGGCGCGTGCCCGGTTCGAAACCGGCATTGACCAGCTGCGCGGCCGTGACGCGGGTGACGTAGACGATCTCGTCGCCATCGAGCAGCGAGAAGTTGGTGGACTCCTGCAGCTGCTGCGTCAGTCGCTGCAGGAAGGGCACCACCGCGCGCGGCACGCGGGCCGATTCCAGATAGGACTGGCCCAGGTTCAACAGGCGCGGCATGAGCCAGAATTTCTTGCCGTCCGAGGCCGCCATGCCGGTATGCACCAGCGTCAGGAGATAGCGGCGCGCAGCGCTGCGGGTCAGGCCCACGCGCTCGGCCACTTCGCTGGCGGTCAGCTGCGGCGACTCGCTGGTGAAGGCGGTGATGACGTCAAAACCCTTCATCAATCCTTCGATCAGGTCTCGCTTCTGGATGTCCAGTTCTACCGAGTTTTGGTCGATCATCGTAAAAAAAGTCCAAAAATGAGTGATTGGCGAACAAGTTGCGCGATTATCGCACGCTTTGCTTCATATCGGCCTTTTTGCAGGGGGTGGGCTTGGCTATACTCGGCTCCGAGACAAATCATCGGGATCATGATGAACACCATAGAAAACAATCCTGTCCCCACCAATCCGCTGGGCATCGATGGCATCGAGTTCATCGAATACGCCACCACCGAGCCGCTGGCGCTGGGTGCCGTGCTGGAGCGCATGGGCTTCGAACAGGTCGGCCGCCATCGCTCGCGCGAAGTGGTGCTCTACACGCAAGGCGAGATGAACGTGATCGTCAACGCCGACGTGTCGGCCTGGTCCGGTTTCGACCATGAGGTGCAGGCCACGAACCTGAGCGCCATAGCGCTGCGGGTGCGCGATGCCAATGAGGCCTATCGCCGCGTCACCGAACTGGGGGCCTGGCCGATTCCCACCCGCGCCGGGGCGATGGAACTGAACATCCCGGGCGTGCATGGCTGCGGCGACTCCATCATCTACTTCGTCGACCGCTATCGCGACTTCTCCATCTACGACGTCGACTTCAAGCCCTCCAGCCAGGAGCGGCGCAAGACCACGGCGCTGTCGGGCATGCATTTCTTCGGCCTGGTGCAGGCCGTGGGGCCGGAGCGCACGCGTGAATGGATCGACTTCTATTCCTCGTTAATGGGATTTTCGGTGCTGCCCGAGGGGCAGTTCTTCGGCATCCTGCCCAAGGGCAACCTGCTGGCCAGCCCCTGCCGCCAGTTCTACATCCAGCTGGTGGAACCCCCGGAAGGCACCGAGGACATCCATTGGGAAGAAGAGTGGCTGCGCCTCGGCCTGGGCACGCCCGACGTGCTGCAGGCGGTGCGGCAATTGCAGGAGCGCGGCGTGATCTTCGTCGACCGCGCGCCTACCCAGATCAGCGAGCGCGGTGCGCTCACCCAGCTTTACAAGGGCGGCGTCAGTTTCGAACTGGTCCGCAGCCAGAAAGACAAGAACTGAGACCATGAAGGAAATCACAGGCACTACCCGCATCTTCCCCGTCATCGGCTGGCCGGTGGAACAGGTGAAGGCACCGACTCTGTTCAACGCGTATTTCAAGCGCCACGGGCTGGATGCGCGCGTGATCCCGTTCAAGATCGAACCGGAACGCTACTGCGAAGCCGTGCGCATGTTCATGAAGACGGAAAACGTGGGCGGCATCTTCGTCTCCATTCCGCACAAGCCCATGACCCTGGAGGCGGTCGAACAGGCCACCCTGCGCGCCCGTGTCGCCGGTGCCTGCAATGCGGTCTACCGCGATGCCGAGGGCGTGGTCTGGGGCGACCTGATCGATGGCGAAGGTTTCATCCGCGCACTGGCGCGTACCGCCGCCGACCGTCCGCTGGTGTGGAACAAGACGCGCGCCCTGGTGGTCGGTACCGGCGGCGTCGGTTGCGCCATCGTCGCTTCGCTGGCCGCGCAGGGCATCGCCGAGATCAGCGTCTTCGATACCAATCGCGCCGGGGCCGAAGCCTTGCTGGCGCGCGTGGAGGCAGCCTATCCGGCGACCCGCGTGCGTTTCTCACAGCCCGACGCCAGCGGCGTCGACCTGCTGGTGAACTGCACGCCGCTGGGCATGCACGTGGGCGACCCGATGCCCTTCGCGCTGGAAGGCGTGAGTGCGGAGGCCATCGTCGCCGACTGCGGCATGAAGATCGAGATGAGCCAGTTGCTGGTGCAGGCGCAGGCCAAGGGCTGCCGCATCCAGAAAGGCAAGGAAATGCTCATCGAGCAGGCGCCGCTGTATCTCGAACTGTTCGGCTGGCCGGGCGTGGCCGCTGACGACTTCCGTGATCTGGAGGCATTGTGAACCTCGACAATTTCGGCATGGATACCATCACCCTGCCGGGTGGACTGGAATCCAAACTGGCCGCGTCCAAGGCGGCCGGTTTCTCGCAGCTCATGCTGTGGTCCAAGGACCTGGTCGGCTATCCCGGCGGGCTGGAGGCGGCCGTCAAGCTGGTGCGCGAGAGCGGCGTGCGCGTCACCGGCATCCAGGTCATGCGCGATTACGAAGGCCTGCAGGGCAGCCTGCACGACTACAAGGTGGACGTGGCCCGCAACCTGCTGCAGATCTGCAAGGCGGTCGGTGCGCCGCTGCTGATGGTGTGCTCCTCGACCTCGCAACACGCCAGCGGCGACACCCGCCACATCGCGCGCGACCTGGCCAAGCTGGCCAACCTGGCGGTGCCGCTGGGCATCCGCGTGGGCTTCGAGGCCTTGTCCTGGGGACGTCACATCAATCAATACATGCAGGCCTGGGAAGTGGTGGAGATGGCCGATCACGCCAATCTCGGCGTGGTGATCGATTCCTTCCACATCCTTGCCAATCGCGGCGCGCTGGAAGACCTGGATGCCATTCCCGGCCGCCGCATCGTGATGGTCCAGTTGTCCGATTTCATGTGGCGCGAGATCCGCACGCCCGAAGAGCGGCTGGAGACGGCGCGCCATCTGCGCGTCTTCCCCGGTGAGGGCGAGCATTCGCTGGAACTCTCCGACATGGTGCGACGCCTGCATCGCGGCGGTTATCGCGGTGACTACAGCTTTGAAGTGTTCAATGACGATTACCTGCAGATGTCGCCGGCCGTGGTGGCCGAACGCGCGCGCCGCTCGGCCAAGTGGGTGACCGACCAGGTGCTGCGGCGCGGCCTGCGGGTGCGTGAAGCGGTGGCGGCGTAAACGCACAAAGCGATCCTTAACCTGCAGTCAACAATCAGAAATCAGCATCAGCAATCAGCATCAGCATCAGCATCAGCAGCACCACCGGCTCGCCACAACAAAACCATAGCGAGCGGGTTTGACGATGCGACACCGTCCCTTCAGGGAGCGGGCCGCATGATCACAACAGAGGAGACCCCATGACACCGCAGCGCCCTTCATCCTGATCCACCGGCCCCTTCCCTGAACACGCCAGGGTGCAGCGGGCCCTCCGTTTCCTCCCGTTCGGAACATGCCGCGCAGCGCGCCGGCAGGGGACGCATTGCGTGTGCCGGGAGTCACGCTCCACCACCATCACCACAATCACAAACACAACAGAGATCCGAGACATGACACCACGATCCACCCGCCCAACAAGCGCACTGCGCACGCCCGTCGCCATGGGCCTGCTGCTGGCCGCCTCCACCACGGCCCTGGCGCAGAGCACCAGCAACGTCACCCTGTATGGCACGGTCGACCAGTACCTGGGCTACATGCACAGCAGCAGCGGCAAGAGCCTGTGGGCGCTCAACGATGGCGCGATCCTGCGCAGCCGCATCGGCCTCAAAGGCTATGAGGATCTGGGCGGCGGCTATGCCGCCACCTTCACGCTGGAAAACGGATTCGCCGGCGACACCGGCGGCCTGGCCGACAGCACGCGCCTGTTCGACCGCCAGTCCTGGGTCGGCATCAAGACCCCGGCCGCCGGTGAATTCCGCGTGGGCCGCCAGAACAGCGTGCCCTTCTTCATCGGCGGTGCCATCGACTATACCGAGCGCACCACCTACGGCTCCATCATCAATACCTTCGGCGTGCCGTCGCGCTTCGACAATGACCTGTCGTGGAAGTCCCCGCGCTGGGCCGGTTTCCAGTTCGATATCCACTACGCCATGCCGGAGACCGCAGGCGAGGGACTGGGCCGCCGTGGTGTCTATCAGTTCGGTCTGGATTACACTAACGGCCCGTATCGCGCAGGCTATGCCGGTCTGGTGGCAAAACCCAATGCCGGCGGCCTGTACAGCAATACGGTGCAATACCATAACGTATATGCCGACTACGACTATGGCCCGGGCAAGATCTACCTGGCCTACGTACGGAGCAACAACACCACCGCCAACGCCAATGGCAACAATGCCGCGACCATCCTCAACAATGTCAGCAATCCCAACAATTTCTTTGCCGGTAACGATCCGAATATCCAGCGTTTCTACAACGTCTACCAGGTCTCGGCGGACTATCGCCTGACCCCGCAGCTGCGCATCGGCGCGCTGTACGGCGTGATGGTCGACACCTCCCACAAGGATGGTGGTGCACAGGGCGGCAACGTGGGCGCCTACTATGACCTCTCCAAGCGGACCACGCTCTATGGATTCGCCAACTACATGAAGAACCAGGCCAATGCCGGCTGGCGCTTCAGCGGCTCGGCCGGACCGGGCAGCAACCTGGCCGGGGCCGACATCAATGGCAAGAGCCTGATCGGACTGCAGATGGGCATCCTGCATCGCTTCTGAGTTCGCCCCCGAGCCAGCCATTTCTTAATTTCGGCGGGCCGTCATCGCATCAGCATGAC
>JGI24890J29729_1000677_pt1 | contig 19577 bp, 13 predicted proteins | sample FreactcultureFD7_FD_29729 | JGI IMG/M metagenome (IMG submission 29729)
TACGGTATTATGTTGAAATTTAAAAAATGGTATTTTCTTCTGGCAATCATTTTATTCGTAATTGAAGTCCTCATAGCCATTTTTATCCACGACAGAATCATACGACCTTACATCGGCGATTTTTTAGTCGTGATATTTATCTGCTGTTTTATAAAGAGTTTCGTAGATGTGAACTTCGGCACACTTGCGTTATCGGTACTTTTATTCGCCTATGCAATTGAAGTGTTACAGTATTTAAATTTTACCGATCATTTAGGTATGGGTAGGTCAACCTTAGCTCGTATTGTGTTGGGAAGTTTTTTTGAATGGGTTGATATTTTAGCGTATACGTTAGGTATCCTGGTAGTTTTTGGGACCGAAACGCTGATACACGCCCCGCGAAGATCAGAGACGCAGAAAATGTCTACCGGTAAATAATATTTTTTATTGGCGATAGCGTTGATTTTTCCGTTCGCCAGTCAACACAACCATATTACGAAAATCACGTCTTGACTCGAATGGAAAGAAATCAAGATAAATCGGTATTAACAGACTCGATCAATTTGTCTTATTAATGAATATTTACATTCTTTACCTTTACTAAAATGGATGTTCAATTTTATAAAGAGAAATTTCAAAAGATTGCCGACGGATTTGACAAAGACCTGTTGCGCAAAAAACAACTTGAGATAGCGGTTGTCGAGATTCTGGATTCCGTGGCATTGAAAGTATATAAAAAATCCTGGGCTAATAAAGTTCAGGATCCACTAACGTCCCGGTCGAGGATATTTTTTTCCGTGTGGGTAAATGATAAGACCCTAAAGCAAGGTAAGGTAAGTTATAACATTCACGCACTGAAATTGCGCGAGCTCGAAGGTTATAAAATCATAAGCACAGACTTCGCCAATGGATTCAGGGGGCGGTTTAAATATTTCAAAGATCTATGGCCAAACGTCCGCCTTGATTACGGTCCGCTAACGCTAATGGAGGGTTGGGTGAAATTGGATGATTTGAATTTTGAGGAAAGAATACTTGCACTTGGAAAAAACTTTCTAAAAATCGATCACATCATAGATGACCTTCTGAAGACTTGTAAAAAATAACTCGGACTGATGCAGTGTAACTTGTCGAATTGTGGAGCAATGAGGTGATGAATCAAAAGCTGGATTATATTCACAATAATCCTGTCGAATCGGGATAATTGGAGAGCTTCGAGATTATTGGTACAACAGTGTGCGGGATTTGCCGGAAGAGAAGATTTTGATTGAGATGGAATTTATCTGGTAAGCTGCTATCTTTACAGAAAAGCAAATTATGGCACTCACTATTTTTTCATGACCTCTGACTTCAAACGATTAACTTTTCTTTTTCTCTGCTTTGTATCGACTTTCATTTACGCACAAGAAGGCGAACGCAACGATACAATATTTACCGTCGTCGACGTTCAGCCCGAGTATCCAGGAGGAATGCAACAGTTGGCTTTATTTATGCAGAAGAATCTTCACTATCCCTCTTACATGAGGAAAACTGGAATTACCGGCAAAGTATTCGTTCAGTTTGTAGTTGAAAAAAATGGCCAGATTGATAGTGTTCGCATTAATAAAAGCGTTCATCCTTCGGTGGATGAGGAGGCTTTACGTGTAGTTAAACTTTTCCCTCATTGGATTCCTGCTCAGTATAAGGGACGACCAGTAAGAGCACGCTTCATTTTTCCAATTATGTTTAGCGTAACGGGTATGCGCGACATCCACAAAGAATACACGTGGTTTCCCGGAAGTGTTGTAAAAAGAGACGGCACAATTGTGCACGGCTTCGTACAACATGATTCCATTTATGAGGTTTTCTGGTTTAAAAATGAAGTCGAGACTATAACACTGACACCGAAAACGATTATTTCATTTGAATACACCGATTCCATCTCTCACCATCAATTTTCTTACACATCGGTAACACTTGTGGATCCTGAAAACGGCCACGAAGGAAGGGTGTTCACACAAATGTTACGGGAATTCCCATCTTTCGCTCTGCTTTCATTGAAAACAGAATCCGCCGCCATGCCAGGAAGAGGAAGGGAAGTGCTGTTCATATTTACTCCTCAGCGAACCGAACCATACTGTACAACCGCACACAATAATGAAGAAAAACTTGTTCCATATCAGGAAGATAGCAAGCATAAAGAAAAATACAACGACGTTCTTGAAAGACAAATGGATGGTCTGACCTGGAAGAATCTTTTGCAATATGCCGAGACAATGAACCTAAGCTTTACCAAGCGAAGAGACCTTTTAAAAATTTTAGATCACTATTCCAGTTTAATACAGCATTAGTGTACCGGATTGCCTGTATGCTGCGGAAGTAATCAATACCGATCATCAGCCGATAATTTATCTATTCATACCGTTGCTTTTGAATAGAGACCCTTTGATTTATCAGAATCCTGCGGCTATGTTTTTCATAAAATTGGTGCCTTCTTTAAGTTAATGATAAGGTGTTTTCGTTGATCATACAATGGGGAAATGTGCCTTCGTATTTTGTAATATGCTAAGAATACGAGCTTACCAGTACAAAATACGTATCCGTCGAGAACCGTCTGAAGCTAATAAGGCGAACTAAGGGAAGAGAAAATATGCTTAAGAATTATTTCAGTACAACCATTCGCACATATTTCATTGGGAAAAAAGGTGGGAACCGTGCCTTTTTCACCTATATTAATCTGACAGGGCTTATTATCGGATTAGCTGCTTTCCTGATCATTGCGCATTTGGTACGCTATGAGCTAAGCTATGATAATTTTTTTCAGAACGGAGAAAATATTTATCGTGTAAAAGTCCAGAAAGTTGAGGATGGGCAAATTACGATGGAGAGCGCAAAAACATATCCGGGTGTCGGAAGTATTCTGAAATCGGATATTCCTGGCGTTGAAAATTTTGCCCGTGTGCTGGCGGAAGAATGCATGCTTCATTACAAGGAACGTGATGTAAAGTTCAACCGTCAGAAAACCTATTGGGCAGACCCTGCTTTCATTTCTATGTTGGGATTGGAATTCATTGAACAGGGGAGTATATCCATCGATCGACCCTACACAGCCGTTATTTCATATTCGGCAGCAAAGAAATATTTCGGCGAAAATTGGGAAGGAAAAAATACCCCCATTGGAAAAACTATCTGGCTAAATGAAAACCTTCCCTTTGTTGTTCAGGGCGTCTATAAGGATTTGCCTCCCAACTCGCACATGGAGTTTGATTTTATCGTGTCGTATGTTACGCTGGTGAGCCTTGCCGGACCTGATTTTGAGCATGGAATGCCTCCTTTCTACAATGCTATCTACACGTACATATCATTGGCGCCCGGTACCTCGGCAAAGAAAGTAGAAGAACTCGCGCAAAAAGCGGTGAGCGAAAAGATCCCGACTACACGGTCGGGTGATGCCCGGTATCAATTCTATCTTCAGCCGATGCGATCCATTCATTTGAATTCTAATCTTGCCGATGAGCTGAAGCCCAATGGAAATAAAATATTTGTCCTGGCCCTGTCGTTGTCTGCCTTTCTTATATTGATTGTTGCCTGGATAAATTTTATCAATCTTTCTACCGCGCGCGCCATGGATCGGGCAAAAGAAGTAGGCGTACGTAAAGTCATCGGTTCTTCCAAACGCCAACTCGTAGCCCAATTTATTTTTGAGGCGTTGTTCGCGTGTGTCCTCGCGGCGATCGGCGCTGTGATGGTGGTCTTTTTTATTTCAGGATATATTGAAAATCTGGTCGGAATAAAGACATCGATTTTTTCGTGGAAAGGTGAAGACGCTTATTCGTGGTTTCTTTTTATTGGAATTATGTTGGCCGGCGGTCTTTTATCCAGTATTTACCCGGCCATCATTTTGTCTTCTTTTAAAACTGTTGCGGCCTTAAAGGGGAACATTAATGGAGGCTATGGAAAGGGTTACTTGCGAAAAAGTTTGATTGTCTTTCAATTTTTTTTCGCCGTGCTCCTGCTGTCCTGTACAGGTGCAATTTATTATCAGATCAACTTTATGCGTCAGCAACCCCTGGGGATGAACCCGCACCAGGTATTGGTGCTTCTAAGCCCCCGGTCCATGATCGGTAATGAAAAGCGGGCAGAATACTTTCGAAACTTCAGGGATAAACTTCTCAATTATCCAGCCATTGAAAAGGTCGGTTCATCGGCGTGTATTCCAGGCGAGGAATTTCTTCTTCACCGGGAAGGTGTACGACAGACTGAGAAGGATGATGGTAAGAATCTCACGTACGACATAGCCTGGGTAGACGAGGGATATCTGCCAGCCCTGGGATTTAAGCTCGTTGCCGGCAGAAATTTCTCAGATCAGCCGGGTGAAGGAATGAAGACAATTGTCAATGAAACAGCCGTTCGCGTGTTGGGCTTCAGGGATAGCACAGAAGCTATCGGAAAGATTTTAATAACCGGAAAGGATGAGCAATATCAGATTGCCGGTGTAGTCCATGATGCGCATTATGAAAGGCTGCAAAAGACTATACGACCCTTGTTGCTTTTTTATGGACACAATTATGAATTTGGTTTTTTTTCCCTGAAGATAAATTCCACCAATATCAACCAGGTTGTTGGGACTGTTCAAACCGCATGGGCGCAGATCTACCCGAACGATCCGTTCGATTATTTTTTCCTGGACTCTTTTTTTGACAAACAATACAAGAATGATTACACCTATGGAAAGGTTTTTGGAATGTTTTCTTTTCTGGGAATATTCATTGCCTGCCTGGGACTGATAGGGCTTGTCTCTTTTACGACCTTCCGAAGAACGAAAGAAATAGGCATCCGGAAAGTTTTAGGCGCTACGGTTCTGAGCATTACAGGCTTGTTGGTAAGTGAGTTCTTCAAACCCATTGTATTGGCGTGTCTGATCGCCATTCCAGTTTCCTATGTTGTCATTTCAAAATGGTTAAACACGTTTGCATATCATTTTCAATTTGTCTGGTGGATGTATTTGTTGCCGCTTGTTCTGATAAATCTGCTGGCTCTTTTTGCTATTAGCTGGCAATCGCTAAAAGCCGCCAGCGGAAATCCGGTGAAAGCCTTAAAGGAAAAATAAATAGTGAATAAAATAATTGAACGATGCCGGAAGCTTCACGCGAAGTATATCAACTAACAGAAATGTATCAGCATGGCTAATCCCTACCTCTTTTTACTTAAGATCTCCTGGAAATATGCCAGGAAAGAAAGAGGACAGTACCTATTGATATATGCTCTATTTCTACTATGCAGTGTAGGATATGCTATGAATCCTTTGGTGTTCGGATGGATCATTGATTCCATACAACGTGATCCGGCAAAGCTGTTATCTTCAGGTTGGATTTATATTGGTTGTTTTTTTGCGTTGCAAATACTTATTGGTGCCATTCACAGTCCTGCCCGTGTTAAGGAGCGTCAATTGGCCTTTACCATAAGCCAGAATTTTCTGGACGAACTTTTTCATCAACTGCTTCACCTACCGGTAAGCTGGCATCAAGACCATCACAGTGGCTCGACTATTAATCGTCTAAAAAAAGCGTACGGTTCTTTAAAAAGTTTTTTTCAAAATGGTTTTTCCTACTTCTACGCGTTTGCTCAATTTATTTTTGCCTTTGTTGCAATGCTTTACTTTTCCCCTCTTTTTGGAATGATTGCGTTGGTGTTAGGCTTTTTTACGATTTGGGTTATTCTTCGGTTTGATAAACCATTTATAAAGTCGCTCGAAGACTCTAATGAAAAGGAGCATCTTATGTCCGCGACACTTACGGATAGCATTACGAATATTTTTACAGTCATAACACTTCGCCTGGAGAAGCGCATGAAAAAAGATTTGGAGCATAAATTTAATGCTATGCTTCCACCGTTCCGTCGTAATGCAGTAATTAATGAATGGAAATGGTTTACAGCAGGGCTGCTGATAAGTGTAATTTATGCCGTAATGGTTGCAGGTTATGTTTATAGCAATTACAAGCCCGGAGAGACCTTTTACCTTGGCGGGCTGGCGGCGTTACTGGGATATGTAGATCAATTTACAAATGCATTTACGCGTATCGCACAGGCGTATACCGATATTGTTGGATTTAGCACGGACGTGCGGACAATTAAAAATATTGAGGAGACGTTTCAAAAAAATCATCGGCCCGTAACACAGAATCCATTGCCTGATAACTGGCAACGCATCGCGATACGACAATTGAATTTTAACTATACGAAACATCCGTGGGTAAACGGAATGCCCTTGGCAGACATTCAACCGCATACTTCAATCTTGCGGAAAGAAAACCACGGTTCCGGATTGCATGCTATAGGTATTGATTTAAAGAGAGGTCAGCGCATTGCTTTAATCGGAGAAAGCGGCAGTGGTAAGAGTACATTGCTGGCGCTGTTGAGAGGGTTGTACACGCCGTTGCCCGGCGGTGAACTTGTAGTAGACGGTAAGTCAACCTTTGAGTGGAGTAGCATAGCCGATACGGTAACACTTTTTCCGCAAGAACCTGAGATCTTTGAGAATACGATCGCCTACAACATCACCCTTGGGCTTCCTTTCAGCGAGCAAGATATAGTGGAAGTATGTGAAATAGCGTGTCTCACCGGCGTGATTAATCAGCTTCCGCACGGATTGGAATCGACCATACAGGAAAAGGGAGTAAACCTATCGGTCGGACAAAAACAACGGTTGGCGCTGGCACGCGGTATACTGGCTTCTCGTAACAGCAGCATCGTATTATTAGATGAGCCGACAAGCAGCGTTGATTCACAAACAGAGATGCTGATCTATAAAGGAATGTTTGAAGCGTTTGCAGACAAAGTAGTTATCTCGTCCCTGCATAACCTGAATTTGATCACCCATTTTGATTATGGGTATGTGCTTCATGAAGGACATCTTGTTGAGCAGGGAACGCCGGCGGAACTGTACAATGGAAATTATTTAACATTAACCAATGTGGCAATATCCCCCTCGGTTGTGCGGTATACAGAATAATAATGACAGTAATATCAACGCTTCCTCGGATGATATTTTAAAGTCGGCATAAAAGGACAACCGATTATAAATTGATGAACGATTGAAAGGCAACACGATGAAGTTTGATAAATAGCAGAATGAACTATGGAAAAAGAACTATTCCCACTGCATCCGGCTCAATGCGATATATATTTCGATCAGCTTGTTAATATTGAAAGCCCTCACTATAACATAGGCGGTTATATTAAATTAAAAGGACCGCTGGATGTTGAGAAACTTAAAGAAGTTGCTCGTTCCATGCCGGAGGCCTTCGATTCTTTCAAAATGAGATTTGATTTAACCGAGCGCGAACGCGGATTTTATTTCGATGAAGCGTATTGCCGGTTTGAAATTACCGAGATTGATTTTAGCGGGTATCCTGATCCGGTACAGACCGCAGAGCAGTGGATTCAAAAGCAGTTTAATACTACTTTTTCACTAACAAAGAACGCCTTGCCGTTGGAGCAATTTCTGCTAAAATTAAACAACAATGAGCATTGGCTTTTTAACCGTTACCATCATCTGATTACTGACGGGTATGGATTTTCCGTGCTGGCGCACTACATCGCCTCGAAGTACATCTCCTTAGTTGAAAATAACAAGATTGAATTTCTTCATCCCTCATACCGCGAAGAGGCTATAAAAGCCTCTTCGTATTATGCTTCAGTGAGTTATCAGGCAGAGAAGAAGTATTGGCTTGATAAAATAGATAGCCTTCCGTCGAGACTGTTTTCCAGAAAATATACCTCGACGCTTGCAATGAAAAACGAAAGCGGAAAACATTCAACATTTTTGGATCCGGAGCAAGAAGAATTGCTGAAGACATTACAGGTACGTTCCGGGTGCAGTTTGCAACAACTAACCATTGCTGCGCTTATTATTTATCTGGGAAAAACCACAAACCATTCGGAATTTGTATTCGGTGTACCGATTCATAGAAGAAGGAACAGACAACAGCGAACTATTTTCGGCACGTTTTCAGGTATCCTTCCTTTTAAGGGCCGCTACACCAGGGAAACCAAACTGATCGATCTTTTAAAAGACATCCGATCTTCACAAAAACAAGACTACCGGCACCAGAATTATCTTGCCAGTGATCTGAGCCGGGAATTGAAACATAATTCAATTGAAAACCAGCTTTTTGAGATCATCATTAATTATGAAGCGTTGAACTTTCAATTGGATTTCGGTAAGGACCTGTCGGCAACCATCGTTCATCCAACCAGTAATGCTGAAGCCTTCCCATTGCAGGTATGCTGGCGGGAATTTGGTGATCAGCAACCGTTAGAACTCCGGATTGATTTTCAACAACTCTTTTTCTCGCACGCCGAAATCGAATTATTTTCACAGCGGATACTCTTTATAGTTTGGCAATTTTTAGAAAACCTGGATAATAATCTTACGGGCATCAACATCTTACCACCCGCCGAACTTCAGCAAGTACACACAACATTCAATGCCACAGCAGTGGTTTATCCGAAGGACAAGACGGTAATCGATTTGTTTGAGGAACAAGTACGGCGCGCACCCGAAAATATTGCTATTGATTTCGAGCACTATACGCTATCGTATCGTGCACTAAATGCCCGTGCGAATCAGGTAGCGCATTTCCTGAGAAACAAAGGTGTAAGCGAAGGAACGTTAGTACCTATCTGCCTGGAGAAAGGTATCGACATGATCACAGGCATCCTTGGTATCGTAAAAGCAGGAGGCGTTTATGTTCCGGTCGATCCTGCTTATCCGGAGGAACGGGTAACCTATATGGTAAACGATACCAGCCCCTGTATAATAGTGAGCAGCAGTTCGTCAAAATCAAAATTGCCGGACACAATACAATTGGTTCAACTGGATACTGATTGGGATGACATTGCCCGTGAATCGGAAGAAAATCTTGCGATGCGAATAAACCCGGAACAACTTATTTATGTAATCTACACCTCGGGTTCAACCGGAACGCCTAAAGGAGCAGGTGTATTTCATCGAAGTGTCGTTAATCTATTGCAATGGTATATCCGCGAGTTTTCTATTAGCCCTGCCGATTGTAATATGATTATCAGCTCTCCTGGATTTGACCTCACGCAAAAAAATATCTTCGGGACATTGCTGGCGGGCGGAAAAATTATAATGCCGCGCATGCCATATTACGATGTTGACCGCATACGAACCTGCATGCAGGAGAAGTCGGTAACAATAATCAATTGTGCGCCGAGTGCGTTCTATCCATTGGTTGAAGACACCCGGTTTTTTAATAAATTGAGATCTTTGCGCCTTACGATTTTAGGAGGCGAACCTGTTCGATTGAACTATTTATCGCACTGGATAGCTGAAACGAATTATGGCTGCGAGATCGTCAATAGCTATGGCCCTACGGAGTGTACAGATATAGCCTCTTTTTATCGCCTTCCGGATCCGCGTAAGCACACTCACGACTCCATGCCGATTGGACGTCCAAATGATAACGTCAGGTTGTTTATTGTTAATGAATTCTGCGAACTGCAACCTATTGGCGTATCGGGCGAGATTTGTATAACCGGCGAGAGCGTTGGAGCGGGTTATTTGAATGATGACGAATTGACGAAAGAAAAATTTCTAAAAAACCCTTTCGGTGACGGTATGTTGTATAAGACCGGCGATTTAGGCTGCTGGCTTCCGGATGGAAATATTGAGTACAGGGGAAGATTCGATGATCAGGTGAAAATTAGAGGTTATCGAATTGAATTAGCCGAAATTGAAAATATTCTGCAACAAAATGAGAATGTACACCGCGCAGTTGTACTAACTACGCCGGATAGCAAAGGTCATAATCAATTGACAGGGTACATCGTTCCGAAAGAAGATTTTAACAAGGAAGCGATCCTTTTATATTTAAAAACCAAGCTTCCTGACTATATGATACCATCTGCGTTCGTTGAATTGGAGAGTATTCCATTAACACCCAATGGTAAAATAGATAAAGCGAATTTTCCAACACCAACATTTTATGCAGGCGCAGATTATGTGGCTCCGCGCAATGAAATAGAAAAGGAATTAGTAAAAATCTGGTCAGCCGTACTGAACATAGATCCTTCAAAAATTGGCGTCAACGATAATTTCTTTTCCCTGGGCGGTCACTCTCTTCTGGGTGTGAATTTAATGGCTCAGATCAGTAAAGTATTTTCAGTCGAACTTCAAATCACAATATTATTCGAATGTCCGGAAATCGGCCTGCTGGCAACGCACCTTTCGGAAGATATTGTAATGGAGCGTGAAGAGCCGATCATTATACCGGTTAATTCCGGATATGGAAAATCTTCGATTTTTTGTGTTCCGGGTGCCGGTGGTAATGTTCTGTCCTTTCATTCGCTGGGAAAATTGATGGGGAAGGAGCAATCATTTTACGCGTTTCAGGCGCCTGGTTTAAATGGAAGATCCCTTCCGTTAAAAACGGTTGAAGAAATGGCAACACTCTATATAACAGAAATGCAAAAGATCGATCCCGACGGTCCGTATACAGTAGGTGGTTATTCTTTTGGTGCCAGTGTTGCTTATGAGATGGCATTGCAGTTGGTACGAAAAGGATTCTGTATCGCTAAACTGATAATTTTCGATGCATATGAACCGACAAGAATAATCGGACATGTAGCGATGCCTGGAATAACGGCTGAGAACGACGACGAAAACTTGTGTAGAATGGCGGAGAGTTTTGCAAACCTTTATGAAAAGGAACTTCGACTTTCCGCTACGCTTATAAAAAACAAACCACGCGAAGAACAACTTCAGATGATTCATGAAGTTTTGAACGGTATTGGTATCGATGTTACGGTAGACCAAATGAAAGGATTTATAGACGTGTGCTTTGCAAATATATCGTGTGTCTATATCCCCCAAAACGATATTCCTTTAAATGCCCCTGTTATTTTATTTAAACCTGAAGAACGCGTGAAAGAAGAAAATAGCTGGGGTTTGGGAAGGCCTATGGAAAAAGATAGTATGGGCTGGGAAGGCACGACAACTGAAAAAGTTATGGTGTATAATGTATCGGGTAATCACTGGACTTTCCTGAACGAGCCTCACGTTCAGGAAATAGCCATGCATTTAACGAAAGCGTTAAAGTTGAATGATCATGATAACGGTATACGGAATCTTTACGAGGGCAAAACAATACGTATTACCGGCTGTTTGTAATTTTCAATGTAATTTAAACTAACGACCTCGCGTGGATCCTGTACATATTTTGTATGCAACCTTCGATTCGAAACTTGACGCGGATAGAGTTGAGCATTATATGGATCGTATTCCGATGAGTATGCAGCATTCTCTTCGAAAGTTTCTGAATTGGGAAGACACACAGGTAGGATTGTTCGGTAAACTGTTATTGGCAGAAGGAATCAGGCAGTTGGGTATAAACAAACATGTCTTGGAGAATATCCGGTACAATGCGTTTAACCGTCCCTTTTTGCCGGCATGCGTCGATTTTAATATATCTCATTCCAGCCACATCGCTGTTTGTGCGCTAAGCCGGCAGTACAAGGTTGGCATTGACATTGAAAAAATAAAGGCGCTTAACATACAGGAATTTACCGGACAGTTCACGTCATCTGAATTAGATCAGATTAATAACGCGGTCAATCCTTTGCAGGAATTTTATAGCCGGTGGACAAAAAAAGAATCGGTTATAAAGGCGGACGGGAGAGGGATGAACTTTCCACTTAAAAATATTATTTTCGAAAACCCCCTCCTGGCGAGAGTAGAAGATCTCCAATGGCATCTTCATGCGATCTCCATTCACGACGATTACTGTTGTCATGTGGCAACAAATTGTCAGGAAAGCGATGCGATAAAGATTCAAAAAATTGATATAGAGCAATGCTACGGTGGAGAGACTGTGCCGATGAGTACGTTACTATTTTAGTTCATTCGTGAATGATTTATCGTAATTGAAATTCTTATAAACCACACCTTTTCCAAAGCCTTTTTCGTTGGCAACGATCTGCCTGCTTTCAAGATTTCTTTTATAGGCACGTTGATTAAAAAGTAGTGAATAATAGTAAAGCGCATCAACATTGTCTTTGATCTTTCTATAGCCAATGCCATTATAGTGATATCGAATGGTTGCTTCCTGTGGAATTAATACGTTGTGTTGTCCGGTGTTTGATGTGAGCTGTATAGTTACCCCGGATTCGCTCCAGCTCCCGGTTTCTATACTGCTTTCATCAAAACTAACGGCATCATTTTGTGTAACCAGCTTACCATGTTCAAACGAATGATCTTCTTTTATGATCAGTGCGCGGATTTCGGGTAATGATTCGCTGATCAGAATAAATTTAATATGCTCCATGAACATTGTATTTTTAACGCGGTCTGAATGATTATGAGGAATTGTTTTTAGGTAATTGAGATCTATTCCTTTTTCTTTTCTGCCAGTCAACACAAGCCTGTCGTAGATATCCTGATCTTCAAATCCGTATCCTGTGAAACTCTCATCGTATCCGCCAACGTTATTAAAATCATTTTTCCAGAGGCAAAATCGTCCCATCATATCCAGTTTTGCTCCCGGAAATCTTCCTGTTAAGAACATTTCCGGATCGGTCAGAAAGAAGCTGTTAACATAGCCGGCATAATTGTCTCCCGAAAAATGATCGGAATCCAGGTTGCACAGGATTTCACCGGAAGCATATTTCGTCACCATATTTTTAGCGTGTGCCGGATTCCAGAAGGAAGGTTCAAAAGTCTTTAAATATACCAGTAAGCCGGAATCGATTTGTGGTTTCATCTCTTTCAGCATCCATTTTTCCATATCATCCTGGCTATTATAATTTAGGACGATGAATTCAATATTTTCATACTGCGCGTTGTCTTTTATGTTTTTCGGTAGCGTTTCCTTTAAATGGTGTAGCCGGTTCATACACGTTGTACAAAAGGAGATCCTGAGTTTCTTTTTCGGTTGATCGGATGTCATAGCATGAGTTAGTAGCCTGCTGTTTCGTGGGATGGATGATTAGGACGTTAGCACCTGTATGGGTTCATCGATCCGAAGTATAATCTGTAAATCGAGTAGTTTATCGATCTCTTCCGGAGATAGCATGATATTCTTACAATAGAACTCTTTTGCCAGGGATTGATCATTCTTTTTTACGATGTTTTTAGACAGCTTATAAATTTCATAATGTTCCCTTCCAAAAATGTTTTCGTTAAAATTCCCCAGCGTGATGTACTTCTTCCAGAAAAACTGAAAACCACAGCAAACGTAATGGAGAATTACCGGATTTGTTGAGCTGGGTTTGGGAATATTTAATGGCTTACCGATTTCATCCTTACTGAAAATAAACGCATGAATACCGGGCATGTAGATCGTATCAATACGTGCTGCCATTTTCCCTATTGTATAATAATTGAATAGCTCTCTTTTTACATACATCGCATGATTTTCTTTTTCAATCATTGAATAGAGATTTGAATTTTTCTTGAAAAGCGTTACTTCTTTGAAGTAGTCGTTTATATTTTCCTTTTCAGGTATGGCTTCATAATTTAAATATTGTTGAAAGGAAATTCCCTGACAATCCAATTCTTTAAAATGATCTTGCACGGTTTGATAAGGTGAATAGAAAAGCTCGTCGATATCGATGTGAAGAATCCATTCGATACCTTTTTCCCTGGCCAGTTGACAGGCAATCTCCATGTTCAGTATTTGCCGGGCCATGGGCTCTTTATCAAGGAATGGACTCAAATGACCGTATACCTGATACGCATTGGTTGTCGTCCATTTTTTCCTTACCGTATCGTTACACGGTATGAGCGTTACATTTTTTAGATCCTGTAGACGCGCAATAGCCGGATCGAGCGGGTCATCGAAGAATATGTAGAGGTGATCGAAGCCTGTCTTTAAATGAAAATGGATAAAGCTGTCAAGTACCTTTTCGGCATCAATCACGGTAGTAACGATCGCGACACTCATAGTATATTCGTTTCTTCTTTACAAATTTCGATAAACGACTGAATTTTGTGCCGATGCGGTTTTCAAGGCGTGAAAGAAATTAATTTCCTCCATAATTTCCGGTCCGGCCAGAAGTTGTGATGCTTCCTGATTCGAATATTTTTCTTTCAGGATGGTTTCAATCAGCAGTGAAATTTTGCCGGAGAGCTTTTGACTCAATTTGAAATGGTGCTCAAACTGTGTTTGTTGCCACGTGTTTTTTCCGTGATAGGTATAAATGTAAATAGGAGGGCATACCAGGGGAAATAATCTGCTCTTATTGACAATATCCTGAACAAAAACAGTGTCTTCACTTTTTTCAAGCAGGGGGTACTGAATTTTCTGGTTTAGCAGTAGATCTTTTTTGTAAAAGATACTTCCTTCCCACCAGCGGATCCAGGAAAAATAAGCCTGCTTATGGATCTCATCAAAAATGATCCAGTTGGTTAGGATGGACCCGGGATGATGATTTTCTGTAGCAGCCGAAAACTGTTTGGCAATACGCTCACAATGGTACCAATCATCGTCATCCCACTGACAAAAGTATTCTCCTTTGCATAGGTCAATTGAAATATTTCGTAATTCCCCTAATTTTTTTTTCGGTCTATTTTCTATTACAACATGACGTATTCCGGCAATGTTCAGCGTTTCCAAATAATTGATGGTGGTTTTGTCATCTTCCTCACATAGAATTAATAATTCTTTGTTGGGGTACGTTTGCGATGTGAAGCAGCGAATTGCGCGCGCCAATGAAGTGACTCTGTTTCTGGTAATGCAAAGACAAGACACGAGCGGTAATGTTTTCATGTTGAAAAGGGCTACTAATTGGACGGTAGATTATTTTTTAATTTTACTACCTGATTAAAAATGCTTTTAAAAACAGCAGTATTCAGTTGCAACGCTCCCAGAAGAAAATACCATTTTGTAACGTTACTAAAATCTGTATGATCGGCTTCCCAATGTCTTTGAAGGAGCAAACAAAAATTGTGACGAATATTCTTTAGCCGCAGTACGGAAATAATCATATCAAGAATATAGTTGCGTTTGTACTGCCTCCAGATCTTTCGATAATAATCATAAGGATTCTTATTTTTTGTACCGAGAATATGAAGCGCGCTGTAAAGTAAAAGATAGGGTCTGACCATGGCACCCGACTTCGCCAGACTTAGTAAATAGTGCCAGGTCAATTTTTCGCCGGATATAAAATGCCGGTATATCAACCTGTCGTCATACCACAATTTAAACCCGGTAAGTTGAATAGCTTGCGATAATTCCATGTCTTCACAGCGGGCAATGGCAGGATATTTTTTTTGCGTTAGGATTCTGCTGAATCCTGCATTTGTTAAAAGTTGATAAGCATTTTTGTTAATGACGGAACCAGCTCCCCAGATAAACCGCATTTCGAGCGTTGGCTTAATTTCGCCATTGAAACTGTTCTGTTTTCCGACGGCATAACTATTTTCGTACGTCGAAAACCAGACGGGTTTTTCTTTTTCAAAAACCGGAATTCCAAATCCTCCCAGCAATCCAATTTGTTTATTTTCCGACATAATGGAAAAAGCTACCTGCACATAATCTTCATTAAGCCAATTGTCATCATCACAAATGATTACGTATGCATACCTGGATAAGCGTAAACCCAAATCTATGGCGTTTTCTTTGCCTGGAAGAGATTCTGTAACGGATATGTAGGGAATTAACAGATCGTAACTATTCCATAAATCATCGGCTGCTTTCTTGGTATTATCGGTTGAAGCATTGTCAATAAAAATGACTTCCCACGGTACTTCAGGAGATACAACTTGTAACGATAGAGACCGTAATGTTGGCGCCAGGTTGGCTTCGCCATTCCGGCTGCACACTAGCACAGTGACTCCTTTTTCAACTGAAAAAATCATGATTTCTGGAATCCAGGTAAATATCTTTATAACTTTAAAAATACAAAGATAAAACGCTGGCCAATAGTGGAACCGATCGACACCCCTACCTTGCATGCTTTGTCGAGTAAGCGGCAATTATATGATTTGATGTATCACGTCGAATCTTTAAAAGAAGGCAAGGTTCTTGAGATCAATGAATTTGAAGATGACCTTGAAAATGTAAACCGTGCTAAATTTGAAAAAGCCTATGAAGTTGTTTTCAGGCGACATGAAAGCCTTCGCACAGTCTTTCGTCTTATTCAGGAGGAGGTTAAGCAAGCGATACATCCTTATTCGCCGGAACGTTTTAAGATTTTAATCTATGATCTTTCATCGATGGATGCCGTTGCGCAAGCGCGTGAGCGCAACGCGGTAAAGTTGAAAGTAGAATCCAGCTTTGAAGACTTGGAAAAGGGACCGCTCGCACAAGGTGTTTTGTTTCGAAATACGAATACCCGCTACAGATTTATATTCTATTGTCATCATATTCTTGCCGACGGTTATTCGATGAAATTATTTTACTATGAACTTTTGACAGCCTATGAAAGTCTTTTGAACGATGCAGAAATCGAATTGCCACCCATTGACCTTACCTGCAGACAGTTTTTGGAGAGACGAAATGAATTAGGCCAAGGCGATTATGAAAAAAAACGATCTTCTTACTGGAACAATAAACTTCAGACATACCTTTTTCCAATAGAGCGATCTGTTCTTTATAAAAATTTTGGTATCGATGATTCGGATGTTCCTGTTGGCAATAAAATCAGAAAAAAAGATTTTAACAAGGCAGAATGGTTTGGTTATGTTACCGCCATGAAGAATAAACAGGCCCTGCTCGAGCTTTCGTCTGAGGTGGGCATCACGCCTCAAATAATCCTGCTCTCAACTTTCTTTCTATGCGTGCATATATGCTTTTCTGTGGATACAATGATCGTTGTTAATACGGTCCCGGATAGAAACGATAAAACCTCCCGGCACATCATTGGAAACTTGTTTGGCAATGTTTTTCTGAAGAGCGTTAGCAGCCCTGAGATGACGTTGAAAGAAATGATGATAAAAATATACATGGATTTTTTGCAATCCTGTCGCTATCCTATTTTTGATTTTAAGAGGCTGGATTCATTTGAGACAAGAGACCGATGCGAGTTTCTTATTAATTATCTCCAAATGTATAATCATAAGGATATCGAGACTTCAAAGACCTGCTATACGCATCTACCGGATAAGGAATATTATTCACTTAGCTTTATTGTAAATGAATACAAAAACGGTTTTGCGTTCCGGTGGGTTTATCAGGCTGATCTTTATTCGCCTCAAATAATGGAGAAAATGGCGAATGCTCACATAAAGGTTTTGCAGGAATTTATGCAGAACCCAACCATGACAATAGGTGCGTTAACGTCACTCATTTTTCCGGATTAATTAATCGTTAATCCTACTTTGTCAAGTTTGCTCCATTCCAAATCAGCCAGTCAGCAAGGCTCATTGTCAATAGAGAAATGTTAAATTGTTAATCGTTAAAAATTAATAGTAATTGATACTACTTCTACCTTCTTATTTTTCTGTTCGAAGTAAGCAGGATTGATTGTTAAGATACGACTCATTTGAATTCTAACTCCTGAATTCTAAACTCCTGACTTCTTATTTTAACCTCGAATTCGAATAAAATCTGTTCAAATAGAGTACAAATACCTATGATATTGAGTAAAAATACCTAGTGCGAAATCACCTCCTGTTTAGTTACTAATTAATATCTTTGTCGCCAGAGGACCATCTAACCCCCCGGTTATGCAGTATTCTTTCGTAAAAATCATTATGTGCGCGGACATGCATTCTCATGTCACTCATTTACTGAATCCCTGTATTTCACATCCCTTTAAAAATCTTCAATCAATAACATGTTATGAATAAAAATCAACAAGCCTCGATGAGGCCTTTATGGGTAGCCGTGGGACTGAATTTGGCATTGACATGCACGGTGTTATTTTTTTATTTTTTCAATAGCGGTAAGAACACGATCGTATACGTCGACGCGCTCAAAATTATAAAAGGTTATAAAGGAACGGTAGACGTCCGGCGTAATTTCAATTCTGATAATGAAAAGATGAAGGCAAATCTTGATACACTTGGCAAAGAATTGCAATTAGCCGTTTCGAATTTCGAAAGTTCAAAAAAGAGATCGGCTACAAAAACCCAGTTATTGATGGAGCAACTGGTCAAATCAAAGCAACAGCGGTATTTGGAATATCAGGACGTTGTTAAAGAGCAGTATCAAAAGCAGGAACAAGAACTCTCCATTCAGCTTCTTACAGAGGTGAATGATTACATCAGTAAGTATGGTAAGAAAAATGGATACTCCATTATTTTGGCTGCCACTAATGCGGGGAATATTGCTTATGGCGATAAATCGATGGATGTAACCGACGATGTTTTGAAAGGTTTGAACGGACAATATCAATCTAAAAAGCATCCATGAGAAATTTTGTTTTAATAGTCATTTTAGGAATGGTCTCCGTGCAATGCCGCAAGGCTGAACTATCGGAAAAAGAGTTAGGCGCATACATCCTGGATGATTCAAACGGTCTTCATAAGAAAATGGAGGAGAGCGATATTTCAATTGAAGTAACGTACAAACCGAGCGACTTTATTTTAAAGCAGGAAATCGAGGATAAATCATATAAACGACCTCAGGTAGATTCTATAAGGGAGAAGCTAAAGGCTATGGATTATTTTACAATGAAGCTTACCCGGAATAACAAAGACCTGTTGAATAGTTATGTGACGAATCCTTCTGTATTTGAAAACGCGGTGAATTATCTATCCTTTCAAATTGGTAATGATATAAAGTTGATCGTGGAGCAGGATACACTACCCGTTCAGGACTTTCTTTTCTTTCGTGGATTTGAAATGGACGGCGCGTCGGAAGTTATGCTGGCCTTTAAAAGCGAATTAAGGAAGCGCAAAGGCGACGCGCAATTTTTGTTTCACGATAATTTTTTCCAAACCGGTTCTCACGCGGTTGAATTTGAGACCCAGGCCATCCGGAATATTCCCTCACTAATTATAAAATAATAGCTATGAGATTTCTCAGACGACGTTTTATCTTAAGAGTGTTCAGCCTTTGCTCGCTGATCGTTTTTGCCAACAGTATTTTTTATCCCTCTATTAGTTACGCCCTCACCAGCGGGCAATTCCAACCGGAATACACTTCATATGAAGACGCCAGTGCGACCGACATGGTAAACCTGCTTACCGGTGACTTTAATTTCAACCTGCCGATTCTTTCAGTGCCTGTGGGCAATCAGGGGAATTTTACCGTTCCAATCAGCTACCATGCAAACATCGGTTCCGAACAGGAGGCTTCGTGGGTGGGATTGGGATGGAATATTAATTGCGGATCGTTGACTCGGAATATCAATGCATTTCCGGATGATGCCAACATGGAAACCCAAACGATCAGCGTAAAGGATTTAACAGGCGAGCGGGGCTGGTATTCAAGCACGCTGATGGGTACATACGGATGGGATTCGCATGCCGGTAAATATGGATCGGTGTCTTTGGGCGGAGCGTCTCTTAATTATGATGAGAATAGTACTACCGTTGGTTTTTTTGGTTTTTCCATTGGTAAAGACTTCGGGTTCGATCCAGTCGGATTTATCTCATCTGTGGTCAGGGTCATATCAGACATTGTTTCGGAAGGGGCTGCAGAAGTAGGGTA
>JGI24890J29729_1000678_pt1 | contig 19557 bp, 28 predicted proteins | sample FreactcultureFD7_FD_29729 | JGI IMG/M metagenome (IMG submission 29729)
CACCAAGTCGCACCAAGTCGCACCCGAGTCGCCCCGAGTCACGATTGTGTGGGGATTTAAGCTCCAGCAAACCCACTGCCGTCCTTCATAATTCACAAGAATGACTTCTGACACCCGGATGTACGTACCAGTCATGGGTGGCTACCCATATGAGGTTTGCAACGATGGCACAGTGAATCGCCTGGGATCTCGCGACAAACCTATGAAGACCGGCAAGAAGAACGAGGGCTTTAACGGCTATCAAAGAAACACTGGTTTCGAGGACATTGGTACATGCAGGCAAGATTTTATTCGGGTGTATGGACAATAAGCAAGGCGCCGGGCAACAACGGCGATGGTGTGGGTAATAAGAAACGAATCCAGACAGTGACAAGATATCCGGCCTACAAGATAGCTGTTATGCCCCCCTTCTACACATATATGAAGAGTGACAAGACCTACCCTAGGAGGGGCCTTGTACCATNCCCAAGGGTCACAAATTGGCCAATTTGTGACCCTTGGGTAACATGGGTTGTCATTGACAGTTAAAAAGTATGTCATTTTCTTGTCACAAAATATCACATCAAGGACAGATGGTGTCACTGATATGGTACAAGGTGTTTTACGACTGTCAGGTGGGTCACAATGTATAACCCAAGAGTGACTGCTTCTGACAACTCATGTCCTATTGACCGCCCCATGACTGCATGGGTGACTGGTTTTGTCGCAACGTTTCCAGTCGCACAGGGGGCACTGGGTCACTGTGCAGATGCCATACAGCCTACATGCGCTGCACTCCAACTTGATGGGCCATCCCAGCTGCTCCGTTGCCACCTGCAACAATATGCGGTAGGCAGTCCTCCATTCCTTTCCATGCTCACCACCCCTGCAGGCTGCGTGCGCAAGCTCATGTGCTATGACACCTGCTTCCACATCAGCAGGCAACCCTGGTGCTATCAACAATGTCCCAGTGCTGCGCTCAAAGTGACCTCGACGGACCATGCTCCCCGAAGAGTATGCCATTGGGATGCTGAGCGCATGTGCACCTTTGACGGCATGCAGCAGCGAAGGGTACTGTGCACTGGCTGCAAACACCAGGTCTGTCACCATACATCTGACTCGCTCCATACCTTCACATAACACAATATTTTACTGTTTTTTTATATTGAGCTCGTATAGCACATGAGGCTGCGCTTGCTCAGCGTGGAGCCAAGCCATCGCCCTGACAAGAAGCTGGTTGCTAGATTTTTTGCAGATGGAAAGATGCGGTCCGTGCATTTTGGCGCGGCGGGGTATGGCGACTATATTGCGTATCATGCCAACGACCAACACCTGGCCAAGGAGAAACGCAAGCAATATATTGCCCGGCATTCGCGTGGAGCTGAGCGCTGGACAGATCCCATGTCGCCGGGAGCTCTGAGCCGGTACCTACTTTGGGAAAAACCAAGCTTGGCAGCTGCTCTTAGGGCATATAGATCTAGGTTTCATGTGTGACGCGGCTGATGTTTTGGCGGGTGCACTAGGCCGACATTTCAATGAAGCGCTCGCCATTGGGGCCATGCGTTATGGCATTTATGAGGGGTTGAGGGACAGGCTGCGTCTGGTGCAGGACTTGAGCAGGCTCCACTGTTCTGCGATACAACTGCTGGGTGGCGATAGAGTGGGCCATGTGTTTGGACTTTCGGAATAAATCACCCGGCGTTGAGGCATTGAAATCTATGTTTGATATGTGCGAGTGCCTCATTGTACTCACGGTGCATGCCTTGCCAAATATGCGTTTCAGGGTGCGATTGGAATACTGAGTGAATGAATTTGTCAGTTTGTATGGTTTGCCGCGCTCATCCATAAACAGATATGCTCTAGGATTGGCAATGAGGCTGGCTTTAATTATTCTGAGNAATGATGGCGGCAAATCTCTGGTGTAGGTGCCGTACTTTTTGGCTGTTTTATACTCTGTCAGGATCAGTTTGCCCCACGAGCCATCGCGCGCAATCGCCAAATAATTTCCTACAGCATCGGCAGCTGGCATGCGGTCTACCATGATACGCAAGGCGCCATAATCTTGACGCAGCGGCTCAATTANACAGTACATAGCCAGCAGCAAGTGGTCAGGGGATGCATACTCCCTGGCTGCCAACTGCTGCTCCTTCGCGACAACCTCAGGCCATGGAACCCAATTGCGGCGCTCCTTCTCGGATGGCTCCGCAGCCATGTACCTGTTGCTTATTTCCAGGGAGNCGCTGGACTGGAACTCTGTGAACTTGTTGTATTGTGCTTGCTTGCTCGCTTTGATGTCATCATTGTAATGGAAGACTGCTTTGATTGCCGCAATGATAGATCGCTGTGTGAGAGGGCTCGTGTAGTGCTGCGCTATGACGGCCTGCACTTCATCAGGATGGTCCAGCACCCACTCTAAAGGCTGCTTTGTCAGCTTGGTCACAGTCGATAATTTTTCAAGGTATTGGGCTTTCGATGAATCCGTCAGGGTGGTCGCTTCAAGAATACCATCGACAAGGTTGGTCATCTTGGACCGGTCGAAAAAAAACAATGACTGCTGCCGCCAATCAATCAACCGCCCTTGCATACCACACAATCAGTAGGCCCCCACGTGTGCTGCGGGTGGAAGTCTTATTTCACAATGGGCATTCCTCCAGAAGCAGGTCCTTCTCACCATCGTGGCTTCAAGCAATGACCCAGCGAGCTGAACTTGGCTCTGATAGCACATGCAGCTAATCGCAGGCCGCATCGCTGTCTGAAGCCGCTGTTATTGAGCCCGGGCACGCGGTTACTAGATNAAAATGGCAGCAAGCAAACGTCTCAGACAACAGCATGAGCTTCGCTGGCGCTGGTCCTCGCCGCCGATGCCACGGGCATTTAAACCACGCGTTTGATTCGGTGTAGAATTTGTGTATGCACCGACCATGCTGGCAGCATACTTTGACATTAAGCCTGCCGNGAGCCACGCTGTTAATCCTCCCAAACAGACGAGAGCAAAGGGAGTTCGGTCGGTGGCTGCTCCTGTTGAGGCATATGATGAACAGCCCACGCACGCAAGCTTCAGGCCATCGAAGCACCAACCACCACCACTGCCCACACCCACCCCCCAGGATGATGTGTCTGACCCGAACGCCGTGATGGCTGAATCTGACGAGGACGAGACCGCTCAGGCTGGCGACGAATATGATTATTTGCTGCATGAAGCTCTCGCTGCGCATGATCCCGACGAAGATACAGATGTGACAGACTTTGAAGATGAGGCGCCAGGCCTTGCAGAATCAACCTCGTCGCTGGCAAGCTCCCCAGACAGCCACCCCGAGTTCCTCAAAAGGCGCACCGCACAGCATCCCCACCGTGGACCCAGCGAGACTCCAGTCTATGCCGGCCCCGAGCTCTGGTTGGATGACGAGTATAGTGATTTCAGCGATGGCGGCGCGTTCAGCGAGGATGAAAAAAATGAGCAGCAGGAGCAATGACNGGCAGGAAGTCCCGCGCCGCTGTAACACCAGCACCAGCCGTCACATTTGAACCGATTTCTGAAATCATCGAGTTGGACCCGACTCCCGAGGCTGTGCAGCCAGAGGAACCAGAGCAACCNGTTGCCGAGGAAGTATCCTTTGAACCGNGCGGGTGTGATATTGATGGCGACGATGCCGACTTCGATGATGATGAGGGAGGAGATGGNGATGATGAGGACGAGGATGANGAGTGTATGTTTGATCCGTTTCAGCAGCTCAGCCAGCTGTTTGTGACTGAAGATGGCACGCCCCTGGTGGATGTGGTGCACGCTATCCAGGAAACCCTGGACAAGCAGAACAAGATCCTGTTCAAACTGGTGTCGGTCCTGGACGCCAAGCTCCGTTGACTTTAGGTCGGCAAACTGAACACAGCGGTTGCAGTCATGCCGGGTCCTTTGAGAGTGTCGAAGAATGGATGGCGCAGGACAACCAGAGGGTCTAATTGAGCAGCTCGGTGCTTGGGCCGACAGGTTGCCTCCAGCTTCAATGATTTCAAAAATGCATATGTGAGAGGGAGGTGCTGGGCCAGGTGCACGGCTTTCTTCAGGGTGGACAGAAAGAGGTGGGTGTCGTAGCCCTCATTGGGTTCTTGTCCAATGCCATACCGCTTGCCCAAGATGCGCTCGTTTGCCAGCACGACATGGCCAGGGACGTGCGTGAAGTCAAAGTCAGCCAATGCCACGGCAAAGGGCATATCGGCCGTGATTGCAGTTTGGCCCTCGTATGTGTACCGCGTCGACTGAGGGCGCGGCAGCCTCCGAATCAGAACATTGGTCGTCGACAGGTCGTTGTGCCGAAAGCCAGGCAGCACCTTTTGCAGGCACACCAGGGTGTACAGAACCTGAAATACCAAGCACCTCATCACGCGATCGGTCGCCCAGCTGGACCGCGTGACGAAGGAAGCCAATGTGCATGCACACAGCTCCATGAGACAGATGTGTGAGAATTTGGCTTGGCGGGCGGACAGCGTGGGCAGTCGGGGCTGCAGCAGGGGTGCCAAGCGGGCTGGCAGGTCCTTTGCATCTGCTTCGGTGTACACTTCGACTATGTGAGGGGTGACGCGGTGTTCCCTCATTGTGCTGGCCACGTCGGCGATGGCAGCAGACACTGACACGGCGTCCTGATCTTTCGCAACATACGCGGCATACAGGTCCCCATGCTCAGCCAAAGCCGTCACGGCCTCTATGGTCGAGTCCCTGTAATAGCTGATTTTCAATGCAAGTCGGGAGTGCCCGTCGCTGACNCGGAAGCAATCNGAGTATTTGCCCGAGCCCAGCTGCCGCAGCTTGAGCATCTTTGCAAGAACCCAAGAATTTAAACCCTGCCTCTCCCCAGAGTTGCATGAAGGGTATGGACAACCTGGGGCAGACGTGCTTCTTCAACGCTGCCGTGCAATGCATCCTCTTCTCTCCCAACTCGACCAACTACTTCCTCAAGTGTGCCCCGGACCTCAACCCCAAGCGCAAGGGAGCCAGCACCGTCAGCCAGGCTTTTGTTGATTTGGCGCGTTCGTATTGGAACAGCGGGGCACAAGGCGAGGTCGCCGACGTCCGCCCGGTCTACGATGCGTTTTGCAAGGCGACAAGGAGCTTCAAGCCTGGCCAGCAGCACGATGCACATGAGGCCATGGTCTGCATGCTGGACAAGCTGCACGAGGGGCTGTCCCGCCTGAAGCCTGGTGACCTGGGGGTGGCCAAGGACCCAAGCATATGTGGCGCCGAGTGGACGTCCTCTCTCAAGCAGGAATGCTCCATCGTATCGGAGGTGTTTCGGGGACAGATCCGCGTGACAGTGCAAGGCGAAGGGTACACCAGCGTCACATACGACCACTTCACAACGCTGTCCCTGGCGGTGAACGAGGCTTCGGCCCTGTCTGGGTGTGTGCAGCGTTTCATGGCGCCAGAAACCGTGCCGGACTTCAAAGAAGGGGACAAGACCATGCAAGTGACGCTGACAAAGGCCTTCACCTACCTGCCTCGGATTCTGGTCATGCACCTCAAACGCTTTGATGGCTCAGCAACAAAGCTGGACAAGTTTGTGGACTACCCCTTCGAACTCTCCCTCAGCACCTACGCGGCATCCGAGCACGTCCATCATCACTACCAGCTCTTCGCCGTGTGCCTGCATCGTGGCACCGAGAGCGAGGGGCACTATGCGGCGTGCTGTGAGGCGAACGGCATGTGGTTTCTTCTTGACGATCAGAGCAGCCAGCGCATGGAGAACATCAACCACGTCATTCAGCGGGATGCATACATCCTCATGTACAAGCGCCTCTAGCGGCTTAAAAGGCGCCGAACCCAGTGCAGTCCACCCAAACACCACACCATGCGCACTGCGGTTCAAAGCCTGCACGGTACCCTACAGCTGCACTGCGTCTTGGATCCAGATGCTCAGCCGCTGGTCGCCCGACTCGCTGAGCTCATGGGCACCCGAGACGCACGGCGGTTCCCTGGGCCAAGTCCTTGCTCCCTGGAGCGTGCCGATTACCCCAGGATGCGCTCTCAGATGTATTGGTTGTGCGAGAAAACGGACGGNGTGCGCGTGCTGATGATGTGCACCCGGCTGGACTCCAAAGATGTGTGCTGCCTTGTCGACAGGACCTTGGCGGTGTACCTGCTGCCCCTGCGNGCCGTGACAACCGCCATGTTTCAGGGATCTGTGGTCGACTGCGAGTTGGCACACAACCGGCTGGACAACGCATGGGAGCTGCTCTGCTTCGACGCCTATGTGTTGAGCGGCAGCCCAGTGAGTTCCCGACCATTCTCGCGTCGCATAACGTGCTTGAAGCGCGCCATGCAGCCGTACGAACCCCATGCCCAAGACTGCCTGCGCTTGCGCGCCAAGGACTTTGTGGCCATCACGGCCTGGGATGTGTACATGCACATGGCGAGCGCAAAATCCATGGCATACGCAATCGATGGAGTCATCCTCACGCCCGAGGTGACCCCTCCATGTTCTGGCCGGTGCCCCGATCTGCTGAAACTCAAGACGCGACACACCATCGATTTCCTGATTGGGAATGATGGCGCCGAGCTGGGCGTGTACGATGCAACCAAGCACACACACGTTGCCGTCGCCAGGCTTCTCAGCGTGCCCCCTGGGGTCGACCCTGGTGCCATCGTGGAGTGCGAGTCCCAAGATGGGGTCTGGCAGGTGGTGTGTGTGCGGCACGACAAGACCACGGCAAACGATATGCTCACATACACCAAGACGCTGGTCAACATCAAAGAGGGCATCACGCTGGCCGAGTTGCAAGAACTATTTTCGTGAGAGCACAGCAACCACTGTCATGCGGAAACATGCATAAACCGGTGTAAAATTACCTTGCTTTAACAGAATGCTCAAAAGCCTGGACCTCTTCAGTGGCATCGGGGGCCTCACGCATGCTCTCAGCGGCTTGGCGTGCCCGGTGTCCTATTGCGAGAAAGATCCGGTCGCTGTTTGCGTTCTTGAAAAGCTCATGAAACAGGGCAAGCTGCCTCGAGCGCCCATCAACAGAGATGTGTGCACACTCAAAGGAGCTCCCCTCAAAGGCAAGGTCGATCTCATTGTGGGGGGTGTGCCGTGTTTTGTTGCTGGCACGCTGGTCAATACATACGATGGTCTGAAACCAATTGAAGCTGTGCGCGATGAGGATATGGTCCTTTCACACACGGGCACATGGCGTCGAATCCAGGAACTGCAACGCACCTTGATACCACCAGGTTATACATTATACCACATCGACAACAAATACCACCACTGTCCGGTCACATGCACCGAGGAACACCCGTTCTATGCCAGGGTACATGGTAACAAACCAGAGTTTGTAGCTGCCAAGGATTTGACACCAAAACACTTTGTGGGTATGCCCATCGATACTCGCTCTGAAATACCCACCTTTCATATGGACATGCCGCACGGCCGCACCAAAACAACCGTATTGGATGAACCTTCACATTGGTGGATGATGGGGTATTACTTGGGCAATGGTAGGACAACGCATTCGAGGGGGGGAACTCGCTTGAACTATGCAATCGTATTTGCAGTGGCTCACAAACACGAAGACATCATTGCCAAAAAATTGATGCAAGCTCTTCGGGTGACAAAAGGCGAGGTGAACCAAGGCTGCACGAAGTACTGTGCGTCGAGCAAAGCGTGGTGGACAATATTGCAAGATTTTGGTAAGTATGCACATGGTAAGAAAGTTCCGGATTGGGTTATGGCAGCCCCAATACATCTGCTCACTCATTTTTTTGAAGGGTACATGGCAGCTGATGGATCAAAACGCTCGACGCGGTCAGGAGCCATCAATTGGAGAATGGGCACCGTCTCTGTCGACATCGCGCTTGGAATGCAACGCGTCACGGCCAAACTCGGCAAAATCTCCTCCGTCAAAAAATATACAAAGAAACCGACAGCATACATATTAGGAAGAAAAATCAAGCAACGCGACTCATTCGAGATTTCCGGCATCATGGATGACCTGCAACGCACCCGACGAGCAACGATTGAAGATGGCTACGTGTGGTATCCTATTAAAGATATCACAACAACACCTACAACAGAAGACCAATGGGTGTACAATTTCGAGATTGAGACAGACAACTCGTATTGTGTGTATAACAGAGCAGTCCATAACTGTGTAGGGTTCAGTTCTGCAGGAAAGCACGCCGGGTTCGACAACGAGCAATCGGGGCTGTACAAGCATGTTGTCAGATTAGTTCGTGAGATCCAGCCACCTTTCCTCTTCCTTGAAAATGTGCCTGGCATCCTCAGACTGGGTATCCGCAAAGTTTCATTGACCATGTCGGCATTGGGGTACCAATTGTGGTGGGTCGTCATCCCGGCATATGGCGTCGGGGCCCCACAGCACCGCCACAGATGGTTTTGTCTTGGTGTTCGGCCCTCCCGCATCGGCACTCGATTGACTCTAAGGTCTCCCTGGGCGTGGTATGCATGGAACAAGGAACCTGTGCCTCGCATGGTGCTGGGGTCTTCGGCTGATCCGCGCCGCCGTATACCGCTGCTCGGGAATGCGGTTGTGCCCGACTGTGCCCGCATGGCGTTCCTCATGTTATGGACTGGGTGCCACATCGACGCGAAAACGCTCAGGTCTGCATCGACATTCCTATTGAAACGCCCGTCAAAATCTGTTCTTCCAAACCCCAAGTACGGTGCATTCTTGGATCGGAAGCAGGGTCAGATCGGCATCGAAGGTCCCCGTGGCCTCAAGGGTCCTCCAACTCTCGATTTGGTGGCAGATCCAACAGTCTTTGGAGACGGCAAGAAGACTCCCAAAATGACCAGTGGCATACGCACGCGACCCATGCACTTCTCATCATGGGGGACTCCCAGGCACAGCATAGGGTACAGCGGTGTCAACGCGCTCACGCACCGCTGCGCCCATGACCTCGGCACCCAATTGCGATTTGAAAGACGCACACCCACCCACTTGCGCCCTGGATTCACAAACCCGGTGTGGGTTGAATGGCTCATGGGGTTCCCGCTCCATTGGACAACATGCTAGAGTTACACCATCAGATTTCAAATCGTTTCGTGAAGAATGCGTGGAACGTCATGAGAGTGTCCCATTGCTCGCCATGTAGATGGGGGTGGCCTACGGCGTCCATGTCGCATGGCAGGCCGTGATACTGGGTCATCGTCATGCCACCAGCCTCGATGGTCACCTTGAGGTCGGGTATCGGGTCCATGGTGTACGTCAGCAACGCGGCATCTTGTGGGTTGTCAAACGCAATGCACACTGTCGCCAGGCCCAAATTGTCCGACAGCATCGCACTGGTCGTCATGGTGCCACACTGCAGGCGGATGCGCCGATACACCAGGACACCTAGCGGGCCGCAATGTGTCTCCCAATCGAAGGCATCTGCGCTGTCTTTGGGGCAAATGGACGAGTCGATGGCCATCAGCTCCTCCGTCAAGCGGCGACAGGCACTCGCATGCCGCAAGGGCCGAGATGGTTGTGGCGGCGGCTCGCAGTAGCACATGACCAGCAACAACACCACACACCATTCAAAATAGACCGACCAGTGCAGTGCACGTGACTTTGGGCACAGGTGCGTCGTGACTTTGGGCACAGGTGCACGTGACTTTGGGCACAGGTGCGCCGTGACTTTGGGCACAGGTGCGCCGTGACTTTGCGCCTGTAATTTTCTCCTGTCACCCCATGCCATCATCTACAGTCATATTAGGGCTGGCCATCTCTGCAGTTATGGCAGTCATCGTCGTGGTCCTCGCGGGCCTGGTCATCTACAAACCACAATGGTTTCATTTAAATGGCGGGAGTCCATCCAATCCTAACCCTCCTCCCGGCACCGGTACTGTCCCTGGTCAAACCACAGGCCCCAATTCGTTGCGCATCTATACGCAATCCAATCTAGGCATCAAGGGCAGCAAAATTCACGCGCAAATAACCTTCCAGGGGCTGCAAGCCTGGAAAGCCACGTATCAAGCGGGCACGTACCATAGCGGCGGCGTCGATCTCAACTTCTCCATGACGCCGCCGGGAGTGTTTCCATGCACCGAGGCAACGGTCTCATTCAAGCTTTGGTTTGCAGACTCATTCGATTGGACTGCAACAAAAGATCACAGTGTTGGAGGTAAGCTGGGAGGATTTGGGATCGGGTATGGAGATGCATCCGGGGGGCACTTCTCAACGACCGGAGCTTCCCTGCGTCTCACCTTTAAAGATGGTGGTCAAGCGATCCCATATCTCTACCCTGTTCTCAGACAAGCCAGCAGTGGCAACGGAAGCTTGCCATGGTCGGCTCTTGATCAGTCGACAGAGTTGCAAAAAGTGAGCTATGTCGCGCAAGGAATTCACGTCTTCGGCACCAATGCAAACATGTACTTTAAAAAAGGCCAATGGAATCCTGTCACCATTCACATCAAACTCAATGATCCAGGTGCATACAACGGCCTGCTGGAAATGACTGTGAACGGCACCACCCAATCCTTGAACACTGTGAGGTATCGATACAGCGCCAGCACCCTCATTAACAATTTTGATATCAGCACCTTTTTCGGTGGGAACGGCATGAGGTGGGCTCCACCAGTAACTACGCAAGTGTACTTTGCAGACTACCATTTTGCGTCCAATGCATAACCCATGTCACCCGTTTGAACGAGCGGATTCGACACATAATACATCCTGGGGAATCCCAGTGCTGTCAACAGCATATCGGCCGTGTATCGAGTATACTGCCGTACGCGGTCGCTGGGTTTCTTATCTTCCATCTGCCCAACAGCCTGCCTCACAATGGAGCGGACACACGATCCATCCAATGCAGGCAGCTGAGAGTATCGGTGCACGGTCCATTGGGTGAACATGGCTTTGTCTTGACACATGCGCTGCACTCCTGCATGCCCGTTGGTATTCAGAGCACACCACACGTCGCAAAACATGATGCTGTCCACACATGCACTGGCAACTAGCCGTTCTGCATGCATTTGCCATTGGTCAACCCATGCCGTGTTCACCTCGCTTCTTGAGAACAAGAGGGAATGATGGGCGGCCAATGCCATCTGAAGACCACACACAGCCGACTCCATGGCACCTCCAGACTCAAGAATCACATACGTGTTCACTAGCACAACAGAGCTTTCAAGCAAACAGGGCTGAGTGAGTGCCGACCAGGCAACTATGCTGGCCACAGCGTTTGCATAGATTGCATTCATTCCTGACACCCTTGATATGTATGCCATATATAATTGGCGCTATGATATGCGTAAGACATCTGATACCCGCGGGAATTTTAAATGTATACTGTCGGTCCGTAAACATACAGTATATTGCTTACCATTGACTGGGGTGCATGTTGGATTCATTTGCCGATTGAGTCCCACAACCACATCTTCCGCAGCATTTGCTCCGCGCACAATGAGAGGCCCTCCACTGTCACCAAAACACATGCTTTTTTTGGCATCAACGAGTACAATCCAGTCAGCATCCAACCCAGTGATCTTAAAATTATTGGCCCTCAACAATTTGGTCCTTGATATTTGAGGAAAGTCCTGCTTCAATCCAAATCCAAGTGATGCGACTGGCATGCCATTTGTCAACGGGACTTGTGGGGTCGTCAGACCAGACACTTTGGGTACCGGTATACCCATCACTGGCTTGTTCAATATGACAAAGGCAAAATCTGTTGCAGGTGTTCCTGTCACATGGAGCATATCTTGAACCCCTCGTCTCTCCAGACCCGCCAGAGTTGCACCTGGAACCATCTGGTTATCCCCTTGCCCAATGTACACAGACAAGGTGCCATACTGGCCAGGCTGTACGAGTTCAAAGCAATGCAAGCACGTCAATACAACCCAAGGCGTGATCAATGTTCCCGTGCACGATTCAGTTCGACCATCGGGTGCTCTGGTGACAACTTGAGCAACGTATGGAAACCGGTTTCGATGGGCAACCACGGCCCCAATCTCACGCGGTACCAGTGAATGAACACCTGTAAATGATTCGAATGCCCGCATGCCGTTCATATTCTGACCGCGGCTCCATACAATTACACATGCTGCAAGTGTCAATACCAATATGAGCACATTCATTGCAGCTGGCATGATGAAGTTCCTTACATTTTTTTTTGAAAAGCGAACGCCCCGTACAACCGCGTGCACTGTGCTTCAGGGCCCCCATAGGTTGGGCACAGTGTATGGAATCCACGGCTGTCTTTCTCGAACGCACGCTCGGTGAGTGGGACACGCACAAGGCCATGTGTTGCCGCGAGTGTGTCGAGAACATTGTAGAACACCAGGTACTCAGGCACCACCGAGCTCTCGGTCACCGTGTCCTTCACTGAGCACGTATAGGCACTCCCGAAACACTGCGGAGGACCTTGCCACATGGTTTGCATGCACACACTCCCATTGTCGAAGGTGTCGCTGTGCTTGAAACATTCAATGACCGAGCGCCCAGATGCAACAATGCCAAAGAAGTGCCCCCCGGGACGCAAGGCTTTGGCTGCCGTGGCCACCAGCGTTTTGGCAGTCTCCTCCGTCTCGAAGAAGTAGTGCAGCGCAAAGAAACACGTCACGGCATCGTACTGATGTCCGTCCGTCCACACGGATTGCTTGAGGTCAACGTGCTCGAAATCCCAGTGGGCGTGCCCGGCAGCTCGGTTCCTTGCCTCTTTGATGCTGCCGGCCGACACATCCAGCCCTTTGACCGCGTCGATGCACATGGCGCGCCACTTGTGGACATCGCCGCCACGCCCACATGCAAGATCCAGCAGCCTGGGAACCCTGAATGCAAATCTGGTCAGCAGTTGGCGCTTGGCCTCGTTGTGGAACTTTTGGAGACGGGTCCGAGCTGCCGCCGGGGTGGCTTCGGCTTTGGCATCGTAGTGCTCGGCGGCCGTGTCTGCCATGAAAAAATCTTGTGCTTGAGCATGATGGCATCGTTTAAATACGTGATCCTCCTGGCAGCCGTCGTCGCCGTGTCTTGGTGGGTGTGGCGCACGACGCGCAGCACATGGTTTGCCCTGCCTTCAGCCATGCCCATGTACCGCCCAGCTGATTTCACGCGGCGCAACGATGGCGGCCAGACGATTGAGTACATTGTGGGGCGTGGGACTGCCAACCCGGCGAACTTGCCCGCAGATTATGTGGTGCGTGACCCGGAAGGCCTNACAGATTACCTCGGCCCCGATGGCAAGCCAACCTGGTAATTTAAAACGACGCAGGTTTGTCAACGCTCAGCGTCGAGACCAGCGAATTGAAGTTTTGCTTACAGCCACCCTCAAACCAGGTCAGGGCTGCGGTGGTATAATTGGCCACGTGTTCATGATGGGCATACGCAAACAACATCGCTTGGAGAACTGTATTGGTGTTGAAACTCATGCCAAAGCTCATGATCTTGGTCAGAGGCGTGAGCCACTTGGACCTCTTCTTGTCGTCGTGTGGGTCGTACAGGATGTTACCAGCAGCGTCCAAGATCCCACTGGACTTCAAGCTCGCGACGGCGGCTTGAGATTGTGTGGGGGTCACGCTCACTATCAGGTCGGAGAAAAAGGTGGGGTACACGATGCGTTTGGGCGACATGACCCAGGCCGCGGGGATACCTGCTTTCTGATACCCGCTCACATGCTGAGGAGCTTCGACAAGCCCTTTGGGGTCCCTCTGCATGACGACAAACACCGTGGGGGGGCTGCCTTTGGGTGGGACGTCCTGATGAGATTCAACTTCACTTATCACCCCCGCGATGGGAAACGTTACCTTGCGTGCCAAATTTTGGATGAGTCCTCCGCCAGATGAGGCGCCAATAACATACAGAGGCTTGCCCTTGAATCCATGCTGTTGGATGAAGGACGACACGATCGATTGCACTTGTGGGTAATCGCCGACGCCGCCATGCATGCTCCAGCATCCCGCCAGGGGGCCTGTCTGCAGCATGGGGGTGAGCACGAGGACGGCATACCCTTTGCGCAAAGCCTGCTTGGTGTGACTCACATCCTGGGGCATGCCGCAACACTCGGGACAGGTCGCCGATTTGGGCCAAAACCCATATGGGAAGCGCGCACACCCCGGGAAAAAAACGACCAGGCCTTTCGCTTGTGGCGGAATCTGGAAGTAATGCGTGCGCCCAAACGCCTGGAATTTTGATGGATTGAGACCGGCAACTGTCGTGGGTCCAGAAGGTCCTATAGGCATCCCACCGCCACCACCTCCTCCAGACCCAGGGCCTTGTGTGGTGACCCTTGATACAGTAGGTATTCCTGGGGTCGACGGGGCCGCCGGGTTTGCCTTGTGAGTGCCAGCTTGATGCAAAACCAACGCCGTCGCCGCCACGGTTCCGATCCCTGCAACTCCCACAATGGCAAACATTGGCGTTAAGACACCGAAACGTTTTTTTTTTGTTATCTGAATGCTGGTCGACCCATTCGAGTTGCTGGGTGTCAGCATGCACGCGACCTGCCAAGAGGTTCGCAAGCGGTATTACCAGCTGGCCTGCCTTTGCCACCCAGACCGAGGTGGGACCGCTGAACAAATGCGCACGCTGCACAACGCCTACCAATTCGTGGTGCGCAGCGTGGCCCTTAACAACACAAACACGCTCGAAGATTTGCAGGGAGCCTTCGATTCCTTTTGCAAGACGCAGACGCTTGAGCCACCCAGATTCAGAGACATACACGACGGGGAGTTCCACCTGGCCTTTGAAACGTGCGATTCCACTCTCATCGAAGGCGCGTTTGCTGATGGAGGGTACGCGACAATTCCCAGCGAGTACTCTGCCTGTGCCAGCGGCGTTCAGTACAGCAGCGAGGGCGCTCAAGGGGTCATCGAACCATTCAGCGCGGCCATGGTGGTGTACACCGAACCGAGCGCCCTGGTACAACCCAGCGCATGTGTGCGAGACATTACCGGGACCGCCCTTGAAAGCTTCACATGCGTGATTGGAAACCAGGTGGTCAGCGATTACCGAGAGGCGTTCAGCCCACCAGAATCGCTTGCGCCTCTCAGTGTGCCCGAGTGCAGTGTGGCTGAGATGTATGCGCTCGAATGCGAGAGTCGTCAAGAGAACAGAGTTCAATGAGTTACAATTATCCAAAGATATCGTACTCGATCATCAGGCAGATGCGGGTGACAAGGAGAGGGCAAGGGACACTGTGAATTTCCACTCCAGACATATCTACAGACACCGTGCTGTCCGTGTCGTCGCCATCGCTGTCGGAGGTACAAAATGGCTTGCCCGAATCTGACCATGTATTCTGCACCCTGTCCAGCAAGTCAATGCCGTCCTCTCTCCATCCGGGGCGACGCGCGTCGATGTTGTCCAGGAGCTCGGTGATCTCGGGCGTCACGCACTCGGTGGGAATGCTCGCAGACCACACCCGCACGCCGGGCCCCGCCGAGACGACCAACACCTTGGCGCATGTGCCGCTGGGGCTTGCACTCGCCATTTTAAGAAGACTCTCGAGGCTGCCTCCGCGGTGGTTTTACAGGCAGCGCGCGACCGACGATAAAGTGCACCTGCGCCGTGACCTGCGCCGTGACATGCGCCGTGACCTACTAGTCACCCCTCGCACCCCGCCCCGTTCTGTCTCTTTGACTGACAGTGTAAAAATGCTCTGAAAAAAGTAGGAGGCAGTCGCATGGACACAGGTGATTTCAGGGCAGCTGTGAAGACGTATGTTGACCTGCACGATGAGATTGCCGCCGCTGCCAAGCAACTGTCGACCCTTCGCAAAAAGAAGGAGTCCATGGGGGATCGCATTGTGGAGTTCATGAAGCGGGGAAACATTGATGAGTGCGAGCTGCAACAAGGAGGCAAGCTGGTGCGCAAGGAATCCAAGCGAACCGAGGCGCTGAAAAAAGAGCACATTGTCGCTGAGCTCATGGCATTGCTGCACAACGACTCAACGCGGGCGCAAAGCAGTCTCGAAAACATCTATGCAAAACGAGGCACGGAAACGAAGGATGTGCTGACGCGGACAAAGCGCTAGGGGGCCTAGCTGGAGTAGGGGGCAGGCAAGGGTCCGGTGGTCGGCGCTGGGGACTCCATGAAGGGGTACGCACAGGCAACAACCGTCAGCTTGCGTGTGTCATCCTGGGCTTCCAGCGCGTGCTCTTGCAAATAGGCGCGGTACGATGCGTCGCTGGGAGTGTTGTATTTGTGTTGCAAAATCTGATCGTATTCGCAGCTTGGCGCCCACGAGGTGAAGCAACGGCCGTCACTCAGGGCAGGCATGATGCGAGACATACAGTACAGGTTGAGGAGGCGCAGGAAAAAAAAATCAACTTTCCAGCAGGTGCATCAGCTTGTCGTGGGCCTCCACCGCCTCTGCCGGAGACTTGGACCCGGTGAGGATCACATTGCCGCTGCGGAACACCAAGGCCGTGACCGTGCGGGGGCCCACTGGAATCTTGAGGTTCAGTCCAGGGTAGATATCGGCGTCGTAGGATCCCTGCCATCCCCGCTCCAAGCTCTTGTCGCGAAGGGCCTGGAGCCCCAGTGTGGCGTTTGCGCAGAACGTTATGTTGATCATCAGGACGCTGAAACTGTCCACCAGGATGGTCCCGATGCCTGCCTCGGTCATGGCCACGCACACCGCCGTCACCGCCTGCACAAACTCGCCGGCCGTCTTGCACCCCGTGACGTGCACGCTGCCGTTGCGAAACATCTTGATGGACTTGGTGCCGTACCGAACGCTGACCTGGTTGTTGAATTGGGGCTTCCTGGTGCAACGGGCCGTGCTCAGCGGCGTGGAGCCATCCATCCAATCCACAGCGACCAGCAGTTGGGTGGGGCACACGTCGGCCACGTTGAGCCTGCCAGATATGGTCATGGTGGACACGGCGCATGGTGTGGGGGACATGGTCAGGAGTGCGCGTCCATTCATGGAACACAGGGCACCCTGCAAGTCACGCTCGAGGGCTTCGGCGAGCCGGCTGGCATCGGGCGTCCTGCATGCACGCGTGCGTTTATCCCGTGTCAATATTGTGTAAGCCTGCCCCAATGGAGGTCCCTGCTGCTGACACGACTCCCCCAGATAACAGTGCCCCTGATGTCAAGGCACGAGCAAAGAAGCCCAAGTACACCTACATGCTGCACGACCCCGAGGACATGACGTCGCTGGGTAAGTATGTGTCCACAGACTACCGATATGCCGCTCTGAAGGTGGTGAGTCGGTGGCACAAGAAGGGTCTGCGTCGAATCCTGCTGCGCCGCACCAACTCAAAGGAGATTCACGAGTTTGAAGGGAGCGTGACCCCACTCGACAAGCCCAAGGTGATCCGCCGCGCCGGCCAGGAGATCATGTACCACCACCGACCAGATGTAAAGTTTATCAAGGCCTGGACATTTGAAACAAGTTTACCGACAAAGGCTCGGAGGCCGCGCGTGACTGGCCTGATCCCCGAGGTCACCGACGACGCGACCGTGACCGTGACCGTGACCTCGCCCCCCGTTGCGGCGTAACAATGTGTTCAAAAATTTCACTCACAGTCCCCATGCCTCGACAAAGAAACGTGACTGCTGTGCTCGAGTTCCCTTTGCCTTCTCGTATTTCAAGGTCCCTTGGCATCGGGGACGACGACGACGAGGCTGAGGAGACGTGCTTCATCTGCGCAGTGCCCTTCTGCGGCCGTGGAACGTGTCCTCACACCGCCACGCAGATGCCGTGCTGCTCGCAGGGCCTGTGTTGTGGGTGTGCCGTCAAAGTTCTGAAGAGGTGTAAATGCGCCGATGACTGCGATGCCGTGGTGGCATTTTGCCCGTTTTGCAGGGAGGTCATGGCCGTCGGAGCACTCGACATTTTCTTGGGGACACGGACTGTCTGCAAAGAGTGTCGGTCAATGCCCTGCCCAGCACCGCCAGCGCCAACGCCTGCACAGGACGCCCTGGATCTACAGTCAGAGCCGCAAGAAGAAGCACAAGATCCTCTGCATCTGCCGCGCCCATGATCGATACCACACCAGGCCAATAGAGCGTCCTTTATGCCATGTGGTGGCGAGGAGCATGCAACACGCGCGGCACATTGTGTGAGGGGTGCTGAGGGTGCTGAGGGTGCTGAGGGTGCTGAGGGTTACGAGGGTGCTGAGGGTGCCGAGCGTACTGGGGGTACTGGGGGTGCTGAGGGTGCTGAGGCTGCTGAGGCTGCTGAGGGTGCTGAGGGTGCTGAGGCTGCTGAGGCTGCTGAGGGTGCTGAGGCTGCTGAGGCTGCTGAGGCTGCTGAGGCTGCTGAGGCTGCTGAGGCTGCTGATGGTGCCGAGAAGCATATGGGGGTGGAGGAGGTAAGGGAGGAGGCGGGGGATGAGTGAGCTGGCTGCACGTCACATCGAGCACATCCCCGGTAGGTGTGAGACATCCCAGCAGGCCCAACAGGTGGCACGCGGCTTCTTGCTCGGCATTTTTCTTGGACGACCCGATACCCTTGCCAGACAGAGTGCCGAGTCGCACAACGACAGTGAAGGCCCTGGAGGCATCGGCGGACGTCGCGCTCACAAGGTACTCGGGGAGCGCAAGGGCCCTGGCCTGGGCAAATCGCATCAGCCCATCCTTGTAGTTTGTGTCNCGCAGCATGTCCTTGATTGATACAAACCGGTCGTACACGCCGAGCAGGAAGGTCTTGGCNGCTACCATACCCAAGTCTAAATAGATGCACCCGACCAAGCTCTCAAACACATCTTCCAGGATGCGAGGGTTGGTGTGGAATCCCGATTTCAGAGAGCGCTCACTCATGATAATAAAACGCTGCAAACCAAGCTTGTAGCTCAACTCGGCCAAACACTTCCCAGATACCAGCTTGGTCCGCACTTTTGTCAGAAACCCTTCATCCTCGGCGGGGTACATGTCAAACAGCAGCTTGGCAACTACAAAATTGATGACCGCATCTCCCATAAACTCGTATCGCTCATAACTCTGCCCTTGAGTGAATTTCATGGCAGATTTATGCGTGAACACTGGAATGTACATGTCAAACTGGGCAACCCTGAACCCCAAGAGCATCTCCAAATTCTCACGTGTGAGTGGAAAGTGCACATTGTCCATGCCTTCTGCCATCATGCACCCCTTTATGTTCTCGTGCACAGAATATTATTTGCAAACAAACACGCTCTTCATCATCTGTTCACTGGCTAACTAACTGTTCCTTGTGTCGGATTTGACAACTTGGCATTGAGTGTGTCCCGACATGGTATATTCAACGCACACCGGAGGGTTGGATTGTTGCTCTTTGTCACAAAATATCCTGGAGCACAAACCTTGGAGCTGTCAGGGGTCAATGGATTGGCGGCCACCGTGTACACACAGCCATTATAGCGTGTTTCGCCAACCGCTGTGCCGTTTGAATAAAGTATCTTGTCTGAGACAGATCCATTCCCAGACATGTTTTTCCACAAAAAGTACCCACCGATCGCGGAGCCAATGCACAAGACACATCCGACAATGGCCACCACCACGAGAATCATTGTCGAGCTCGAATTGCTGCTGTTGCCCATACCTAATGCCCTATAAAATAATTGCCATGCCCGCCGCTTTAGCATACGTTTTTGACGTGTGGGCCAACCGATACTGGTACCTGGTGATCGGCACAGTGAAGCATGCAAGGACCAGAAGTCC
>JGI24890J29729_1000680_pt1 | contig 19554 bp, 26 predicted proteins | sample FreactcultureFD7_FD_29729 | JGI IMG/M metagenome (IMG submission 29729)
TATTTATGCAACCATGTCTAATTATGTTGATTTCATAGATTTATTAGATATTACATTCCCTGAATATTCACATTCATCATGCGCTGATTGTTCACATATTGGACATTCTAACGATTTTTATAGTGTAGAAAATTCTTACGATATATGTGAAAACTGTAGAGATGACTATTATTGGAATGATGCACAAGGTTACTATCAGAGAGATGAATGGTATGACGATAATGATGATGATGATGATGATGATAGTGGTTATAACAATATTGGTTCATATCATTCTAGTAAGAGAAGTCTAGGGCATATTCCATCAAGTTTTGATAATCGTAAGCCTAGAGTATTGTTAGGCTTAGAGCTGGAGATGGAGACAAATGTAGGTAAGTATAGTAAAGATGAGAGAGCTGGTAGACTTTTAGATGCTATTGGAAAATATAAACATCATCAATATGCACTATGTGAGGAGGATGGTTCACTAGATAATGGGTTTGAGATGGTAACTAGTTACACCGGTCTAGATGTCCACAAAACCCAACTAGAATTTTTTAAACACAAATTTGAGGGCATGTCATCTCATAACACATCTACATGTGGTTTACATATTCATATCTGCAAGTCTGATATGACCACATTACATGGTGCTAAGATGGTTTTCTTTATTAATGATGCTAGTAACTTAGAGCTAATCAGGACAATAGCTCGGAGAGATTCAGCTAGTTATGCAAAATTAAAAGATAAGGTAACTGATAAGAGCTGGTTAAAAGATACAGTAAAAGGTAATAAGCACAAATTTAACCAGCTCAAAGGTTTAAATTATGATAGGTATGAGTCCTTAAACTTTCAGAATGATAGGACTATCGAATTCAGACTATTTAAAGGGACTTTAAAATACGAGACGATTATGGCGTGTCTAGAATTCACCTATGCAACATGGCATTTCTGTAAAGATGCAAGTATAGACCAGCTCACTACTAAGGACTTTATCTCATTTATCTGTAAACCTGAGAATAAACAAGATACTAGATTTTTAAGGGTTTATCTTAGAAGTAAAGGGTTTCAATTGTGTACTGTACCTAATGAATGTCCAGCTCATCTTAAATTAGCAGCTTAATCAATTTCAATCAACTAAAGGAAAATAAAATATGTGTTTATTAATAACTCAGACTAGCAATAGTCCAGCTCTCAATTCTGAATGGTTATCAGACTTTTATAGCTATAACTCTGATGGTGTAGGCGTTATGTATGTTGAAAAGGGTAATCTAATTGTAAAAAAAGCACTACCTAAGAATGAAAATGCTTTAATAGCTTTTTATGATGCCCACATCAAGGGCAGAAATTGTGCATGGCATCTTAGAATGAGGACACATGGGGATATTGATTTAGATAACTGTCACCCCTATCAGATTCTAAATAAAGCTACTCATGGTCTTGATATGTGGCTCATGCACAATGGCATTTTATCAACGGGCAATAAAGCTAATCCTAAAAAATCAGATACCTATCATTACATTAAAGATTTTTTAATTCCTATGTTATCTAAAAATCCTGATTTTGCTTTCCATCCAGCTTTTAATTTAGTAGTATCTGAGCATATTGGACACAGTAATAAATTCGTAATTATGGACAATAAAGGCAGAATGGCAACTATTAATAAGGATGCTGGTGTCTATTGGCATGGTATGTGGTTATCGAATACCTACGCGTGGACAGCATCAAGACTAGCTACTAAAAAACCATCTAAGGATAAGAAAATTCTATTAGCTCAGCTTAAGGACTTACCTGAAATTAGATATAGCTATAAAGATGATTATTTAGGTTCATACAATTATGGTTATTCTTACAATGGCTCAGTTAAAGCTAAAAGTCCTTTATTGAATGATGAGGATGATGAGGATTATGGATATTATCAAGATGACGAGCTGACACAGATATTCATGGAATTTGAAGATGCTGGACTGTTTAAAGCTACAGATATGAATCCTCAGGTAGTTTACGATTTTATTAAAACCTTTGATTATAACTCTTATATTGATATAGCTTATATGTGTTTAGATGGCGGCCTAAGAGAAGATGACTATATTAAATGTATCAGGAATCATCAAGATGCTATTAACATGTTCCCTTATCTAGCTGAGCTGGTATCTGATAATGATACCTATGATAGCTATGGCGTAAACACTAAAAATTCATTTAACACTAAAAAAGAAAAGGTAACAGTATGAAAATAGAAATCACTAAAGAACAATTCTCAGCTTTAGAAATGTTGTCTAAAATAGGTGATTACTACCTTGATGACATGGAACCGTCTAATCCATCTTATGAATCTGATAGGGATTCAGTAACTACTGCTCAAGATGTATTGCAACAAATTGAACAACAAATTTTGAAAGGGAATAGTATGAAAGATAAAATTATTGATGGAATTATCGTTATTGTGTTCGGTATTCTTTTAGGGTATGGATTAGCTGAATGGTGGTGCTAAGTGATTACTGCTATTGTAGTTGGTTCAATTCTCTATATTTTGATAGCTCTATTTGATTTATAGCTAGATAATTTAGAATCCATTAAAACCCCTAGAGATAGGGGTTTTTTATTGCCTAAAATTTAGCAGTCCAGCAGTCCAGCAGTCCAGCAGTCCAGCAGTCCAGCAGTCCAGCAGTCCAGCAGTCCAGCAGTCCAGCAGTCCAGCAGTCCAGCAGTCCAGCAGTCTAAGGATCTAAAAATACAGTTTCAGAATCCCCCTAATCGTTTAACGCTAATTTCGACTCGATTTTAGCCTGGCCATTTCACGCTAATTTCAACCCCCTTTAACCACGCTAATTTCGACTCTATTTAATTTGAATCTTTTGGGGTGTCGGTATATCTTCAACGGCGCGACGTAACTCTGATTTACTAAGTGCTTCAGCTACTTCGGGCGCGGCAAATATATGTTTCTTCGTATCAAACTCTCTAGATTTTAAACGCCCACAATCAATCCATCCAGCTTCTTTTAAGGCATGAAGTAACGCCGCTTGAGGTACCTTAACATTACTAGGTGCTAACCCTGTCAGGCGGTCACATAAGCTGTGAAATGGTGAGCTAATCACCCCTTTTGTAAACTCCCCTGTACGATTACGCAACATCTCAACAAGATACGATTCCGCCATGCTCATGCCATGCTCAATAAGGTTTGATTTAAATTCTGTAGTAAACGGCGGTGCTGATGGGTTGAAATGACTTACATCACGGCTATGCAACCACGCTGAAATCGACTCGAATCCCCCATTTTGGTACCAATCCCACATCTTTTTAGCTTTATGTGAGTCCATGCGAGATGCAGCCGACCACACGCAAAACCAACGTCTATCTTGGGTCGCTAAACTGATTGGAACAGGGTCGTTACTAAACGCTAAAACGAACAGTCTGTTTGCCATTTGATATGGGTGCAAACCCTTACGGTTAATCGGCAACATCTCTGGGGGCGCTGCAATAATTGGTTTTAATTGATTAGCTAACTGTCTACGTGCTGCAGCGTCCGGTTCTTTTAATTCGTTAATGATAAGAATCTCGGACTCGAGCTGGTACCCCCATTGAGAAGTCACGCTGTTATTGTCCATGATCCCCCTATTTTTTAGGTGTGGACCACAAACTGCCCAAATGAACGGCGCCCACATCGTATCCTTACCAGACCCCTCATCACCCCCATGCAAAACGGCGTGATTGATCTTGAGTCTAGGATTCTGCACCTTGAACGCCATGATGTCGAGTAAATGGTTCAACTCCTCGGGTTCAGTAATCAACTCACGGCAATGGTCTAACCACGCTAAAACCGACTGGTCGCTAGCCGTTACGCCTGACACATCCGGTCTAGCGTCACGCCAACGATTGCCAAACAAATCCCCATCACGATTGACGATGACAGATTCACCAGCAGCATAGGTGATGCCTACTAACGCCTTGGCACCCTTCGCTTGTCTGTTCTCATCAAAACAATTCGACGCTAGGATACGAGTGCCTGAGTGAATCGACTTGCAGTCAATATGACGGAACAGAGCGTTAAATGTTTGACGGCTCACCTCTCGACGGTCTTGCATATCGAAGTAGGACTCATCATCTTGCACATAGGCGAAGCGCTGATACCACTCCTCTTTTTCTACCCTACCTAACTGCTTGCGCTCGACCTCTGCGATGTGCGCATCGGCGTCGGTGCTAAACATATCGCTTGGGGATATTTTGGCAAGCGCCACGTTCATCGCTTCGGCAATCAACTCTTCACGCAGACCGTGCGTAACAGTAGGACCACCGTTATCGGCAACCCACGCTAAAAACGACTTAGAATCGAAGTCAATGCAATGTGAGTGTAGGCAACAGTAGGAGCGATCGAGTGGCTTGTACCTACCCTCTGGGTTGCCGTCGGTGTGTTCTGCGTTGTTTGGGCAGATCACCCCCAACCACCCCTCACCATTAATTTTGGACAAGATAAGGCCTTCAGTATTCAGCCACGCCAATACGTTATCGCCCCCATTATCGGCGAGTCTTAGTGGTTGATAATGGTTGGTGTCAGCCGGTGCTGGAGTAACCCCTAGCGCCGTGCAAATCTCACTTAAAGTATATTCGTTGATTGGCGTAAACTCAACTAACTTCGCTTCAAAATTATCTCGCCCAGGCTTCAGATTCACCGAGCCTGGCAACCTGACATTACGTACTGCATTGCAAGCCCCCGCGTCGGTGTACCCAGCATCAGCGATGGCTCTGATTGCTGCGGTAAACTCCCCCTTGGTCGGTTGTTCCGCAAACGCGTAACCGTATTGAAAATTCCCCTTTGAGGTTTCTAAAATCCACGTCGGTGCAAGTGGTGGTATCTTGGATTTGGTGCCGATGTCATCAAGCATCATAAAGAGGACATACTCGCAGTTGGACGCTGACGCGGAGATGCGTCCATCCTCGAACCGATCAATGATAAAGGATGCGGTATTCACATACCACGCTTCCCCTGTCCTAATCTTAGTCGTTGGCAAGTAAGCAGGCCATGTGCATTTAACCGCCCCATCGGCATGAAACTGCATCTCACCATTCTTGAGTTGGGGTTTCTGTCTAACAATTAACGCAGTTTCACCTTCTGGCGCTAATTTTGTTATATACTCTAATAAGCTGTGTTTCATTTTGTAATCTCCTAGAAGTTATTCAGTCCCCTAGCCAAATCTAATAAAGTAGCTAGGGGATTTTTTTATTTACTTTCCATAACGCTGCATTGTATTTACTTCAATGTTTAATGGTAATCCTCGCGCCCATGCTGGTGGGGTACACATCACCTCACGCATTTTCTGCGTTACGGCTTCCGGTTCCGATGTTTCGATGACTACTTCATCGTGACAATGTAAAACTATATCATCCAATTGACGCAATGAATGTCGAAGTAAATCATTGGCAACGGCTTGCGTGATGTTCTCACAGGCAAGCCCTCGCCATAACCTACCTCTTGGCCATTCTGTTGCATCTGCTGCGGGTTTCCATGCTGATTTTGCATAAGTGACTCCATCTGGTTCTAATCTTGCGAATGGATAGCATAACACACGCCCACTCGGTAGTGCATACCAAAGATGTTGACCATCGAATAGATAAGTTACGCGACCTACGCTAAACTCACGCCCAACATTACGCATGGCTCTCGTATACGCGTTCTCTAGCCCTTGCCATAAATCGACTGCCCAAGGGTTTGCCATGCGCCAAGCGTTGACCATCTGCTTGGCTAAAGGTTCTGGCAACGATACACCGTACACCTTACCCATTGCAGCGAACGCGCCAACTCCTCCCGCAAATCCGCAAGCAAGTTCTTGAACTTTCCCTAACTGACGCTGACTGTCTGTCACCTGATCAACTGCAACTCTAAAGGTCGCACTTGCGTTGTGCTTGTAAACATCTGCACCTGTACGGAACAAATCTAACTTCTGAACACCTGACGGGCAGTTTGATAGCCAAGGATTTACCCTTGCTTCGATAGCCGACCAGTCAGCAACGACAAGGGATTTCCCCTCACTTGCTACCAATGCGGGTCGAAGCATTTCCTTGAGAACATCGGTAACTCGCTTTCCGTAAACAGGGACAATTGCGTGGCTTCTAACCATTGCTTGCCTAACGGCGTCAGGTTCTTTGGCACACTTTCGGGTGAAATTGTGGACTTGAGCGCCGTAACTGCTTGCTCTGCCTGTAGCTGCGCCACCAGCAAACACGAACGCTCCTCGAACTCGTTGATCTTCAACATCTGCTAACTCCTTTAATCGTTTAAATTTGGCTACGCTTGACGCCCAAAGGTCATCAGCGCATTGGATTACATCTGCTACATCGGGCGGTACTTGGTCAGGGTTTTCTTGTGCTAATACTAACAAATTAGCACGAACCGATTTGTCTATCGAATACTTCTTGACATCATCTTTATAGGTTTCCATCAGTTTCTTAGCTTCATTACCAACGCGTGCGAGTACCCACTCACGCATCTTGGTGCTACGAACCGAAGTAATTTCCCCCTTTGTTACCTCAAATACGATCTTTTCTATTTCTTCAAGCTCAACACTTGCATAGCCAATCGCCGCCGTGCATAGTTCAGTATCGACTAACACACCCCTGTCGTTGATACGTTCGTTGACATGGTAGTCAGCCAACTCCTCATCGGATAGCTGGCGCATAGCCGTGCTAATAGCACGCATGGCACGAACATCCTGTTCGCAATAGGCGACCATCTCAGCCATTAGCGTTGGGTCATCGTTGAATGTACCGTCTGACTTGGGGATAGAAAGTAATCGGATTAACTGACTACCACGATGATCCTTGCGCATCGAAGCACCAGAGAACCGACCGACATCCTCAAGTGAACCAGGCGCACAGTTAGCCCTCGCTTGTGTTGCGGTGCAATAAAACTGTTCTAACTTTGGCTCGGGGATGCCGTAATCAGGGCATAAGACGTACCAAAAGATTAAACGCTCAAACGCAGCGTTATGCGCCCTAATTTGACCGCCTTGCGTAATGAAGTCAATAATTCGTTGTGGGAATGGCTGGTTAGGCACCCATGTCTGCACATCCTCATCATTGAAAGCGTAGGAAAGACACAGCACCGAAGTGCTAATGTCCTTAGCGTAATTGTAGCCACCATGACTGATAAGGTCACAGCGGCTACGCGTTTCAAAATCTATGTAAAGTACACTCATTTTTTAAATTCCAACCTAGTTTTTTGAATTTGCGCGCATTTAGGGCATAACCAACATTTTGTTGAGGTAAAACACACCCATTTAGCTTCTATTTGCGCATGGTATTGACTTTTTTTATCTTCATATACATATTCAAGAATAATTTTGCAATTAATATTGCCGCACTTTACTTCAAGCAAGCGATTCTTTAATTGTTTTTTTCGTAAAATTTTTTCTGATAATGACAACGTATTATTTTGTTTATTTATCGCTCTTTGTTTTAATTTAACTAGCGAATTTATCCTACCTTGAACTTTTTTATCGCTAGAAAAATCTTTAGGGTCAATTGTGCTAAAGGTAACTCCCATTTTATTATTCTCCGATTAGTTTATTTTATTAGGTGGGGTGTCAATTTGGTCACTACTGCACATAGATTAGAAAGCAGAAAAATAACCTATTTGTAACATCCTCGAATATCTGCTTAATCACCCCTAAAACTTAGCTTCTACGGCGACGCGTTGCAGGCGCTGGTGTTTCGGCTTCTGCTACAGCTTCTGTTTCTTTCGGTGCTTCTAACTTCTCAGTTTTGTCTGCATCCATACCTACCCATGATTGTATGTCAAAGATTGGGGTATAGATACGACCATACGACTTATGACTGTAATGTTCCTTACCTAGCATCACAATCGGAACAGGCTTGCTACTGTCTGTTTCTACTTGCGAAGCGATGGCGACTGCCAAGGCTTGAACGGATCGCTTACCACCAACGCTAGTTGTTGTATAACGAACTTCTAAACCTTTATCTTCACCATTAATACACTTCATGGACATACCGACCTGCGTTTCCCAACCTTTTTTAGCGTTAGGTGGTGCTGCGTCTAGTTCTGGCAACGGCTGAGATACGGATACCATCTTCTCACCCAGCACTTCGCCATCACCCCATGCGATGAAACCATGCACAAAAGAGAACGGATTGATTGCCCATGTTGAATCATCTTCGATTTCGGTCTGATCTGCACCGAACACCCAATGGCCTGTTTTGTCCATCTTGATGATGACGACACCTGCTGCGCCAACATCGGTTTCTAAAGCACGTAGTGCTGTCGATAACGCTTGGACTGAGGGTAAATTTGCTGCGGAGAATGTAGTTAAATTTGACATTATTTTATTCCTTATTGAATTTTAGAAAGGGCTGCGGTGAGTTGCTTCCCAACATTTACTACCGCTGGGCGTGGGTCATCCACGTTTGCCAACGTACTACCACTACTGACTGCTACTACTAAACCTTCCGGCAATTGTTTTTTAACTGCCTTCAATTCTTTTTCTGCTTGCGCAGGTGAAAGAATAGTTTGTTTGAACGGGTATACTTCCAATTCAATTAACGCTTTTCGTGCTTCTTCTTCATTAGTCCATTGGCGTGTTGCACGCTTATTAACCAACTTCCAACCAGGCACCGGCTTGTCATTTTCTAGCATCTGAAACGCTAATGCTCTTAAATCAGTAATCCATTGTTCTAATAAATCACAGTTGGCTAAGTATGCACCAATTTTTTGAGCGTCTAACGATTCTAGACTGATATGCAAGGCACGGTCAACTGCGCCGGTCATTTGTGGACAAGTCGGCTTGGCTGCGCACCATCTGCAATGCTCACCAGCTTCCATCTTAGGTGACTTCTTTTCAGACTCATAGACTGCGTGTTGGAGTTGCGTTTCAAACTGCGCAATACGTTCCTTCGTTGTTACCCAGCGTCGAATCATTGGTGGTTGAATGATGACGCATTCAATCTCATCAACCCCCTCAAACGCCCACTTGGCTGATTCTGTACGCATCGCTGCTGCTGCGTAGAACATCAACTGTTCGTTTTCTTCTACGCTAACGGCTACGCCATCACCGAACTTCCAATCGAGTACAATCGCACGATTGCCAATCCGACCAATTAGGTCACATGAGCCAAAGACATCTGGCAAGAACTCACCAAAGTTAACTTCAGTTTCAACAGAATATTCCATTTCAAGGTTTGGATCAACTTCAGCAAGTAATTCTAATGCCGTCATTAATTTATCGTTAATAAGGGCTTGCGTTAAAACTTGATTGTTAAAACTTACATTTAATAATGCTTGTACAGGTATATCAGCACCTAATACTTTAGCAATTGCGTCGTGCAATAATGTACCTTCATCGGCGTAGGTGCTACTTGGCTTCGGTGGCATTTTAGCGCAGAGTGCAACAGACGCTGGGCAGTTGATGACACGTTTAGCAGTCGAGCCACCGACAATGTTTGAATGATTAGCCATTTTGTAATTCCTTTACTTTAATTTAGTTGATTGGAGATTTTATTATACACAGAAAAATAAAAAAAGATGTGTTAAACTTTTTTACATGGAAAATAAAAACAAATTAGAAAGCGAAGCAGAAATTGAAAAATACTTCATTTGGGCAGTTGCGTCACTTGGTGGTACAACTTTTAAATTCAAGTCTATTAATCATCGTGGGGTGGCTGATCGAATTGCTTGTCTACCTAACGGAAGCACGTGGTTTGTCGAAATCAAACGGCCTAAAGGTGGTCGCCTATCGCCTTTGCAGGTTCTATTTGCGAAGGAGATGGCGAAACTAAATCAAAAGTATGTATGCTTGTGGGATAAAAATCAAATAAACGAATGGAAACTAAAATGCGATATCAAATAAACGATGAAACAGGCGCTATGCTACGCAGGTTCTACACCAAATGTGAAGCCTTGGCGTTTATGTTAGACGGTTGGACTTTAACTGTATTACCGAAGCCACCTAAGATTAACCTTATTGACCTTGTCGGGGAAGCACCATTTTGAAACTACGTGAATACCAAGAAACGGCTGCCGACTTCCTCTACGAGAACAATCGAGCCATGATCCTTGCGCCAGTTGGTGCAGGCAAAACGGCGCTTACCCTTACAGCCATGCAAGATATGTTGCGCTATGGTGTAGTCAAGCGTTGGTTGGTGTTAGCCCCCAAGCGTGTCTGTACTGACGTGTGGCCGGTTGAGCAACCCAAGTGGGCAACCGATATGCCAATCGCCGTTGCAGTTGGCACGCCTGCGCAGCGTCTGCAAGCCCTACATTCTGGCTATCCTGTGGTCGTGACAAACTACGACAACATCCAATGGCTATCTGAGCAAACGTTAGACTTTGACGGCGTGGTGTTTGATGAACTTACTAAACTGAAGAACCCATCCGGCAAACGCTTCAAGGCACTTGACAAGGTGTTAGACCCCATGAAGATTCGTTGGGGTTTGACTGGATCGTTTACAAGTAACGGCTTAGAAGATGTCTATGGCCAATGCAAGGTAGTCGATGAGTCTTTGCTTGGTAGGTCGAAAGGCGCGTTTATGCAACAGTACTTTGTTTTAGTCAATAGGGACTTTGGCGCATGGGAGCCACGCGTAGGATCATTGGCGCAAGTGATGGAACGGATTAAGCCTGCTACCTTCGTGCTAGATGCTGGTGAGTACGCTGACAAGTTGCCACCACTACATGAAATAGAGTTGAAGGCCACGATGGCAGATGACAAACCCTATAAAGAGATGAAGAACAAGTTTGTGGTGCAGTTTGAAAAAGAAACCGTTACGGCAGTCAGCGCAGCCGTTGTTAGTCAGAAGTTGCAACAGATGGCGTCAGGGTTTGTCTACCATACTGAATCCACGCCGTCGGATACGCCTGGGCGCATGAACATCACGAACGTGCCGATTTGGTTTAGTACCCACAAGTTTGACTTGTTAGATGATCTGCTTGAGGAAAACCAGCACGCCAACACGATTATTGTTTACAACTATGTTGAAGAGTTGGCAGAATTGAAGCGTCGTTACCCTCACGCCCAAACAATCAACGACCCCAAGGTCATCGAGCGTTGGAATGAGGGCAAGGTTGAGTTGTTCTTGATTCACCCCAAGTCAGCAGGGCATGGGTTGAATCTTCAACATGGCGGTAACAAGATGGTGTTCGTATCGTTGCCGTGGAGTTTAGAGTTGTATGAGCAGACAGTTGGTCGTCTACATCGTAGTGGTCAGAAACATGAGGTATGGGTGTACATATTAATAACAGAAGGTACGATTGAGAGTCGTATCTTAACCGCCTTGAAAGATAAAAAGGCATTGTCCGAAATAACGATGGAGGAATTGAAATGAAAGAAAATAAAGGGCATTTTGGAATCGAAGATAATAATGCTGAAGTTGCTAAAAAACTTGGAATATCTGAGGTTGGTGCAAAGTTTATTAAAAATAACGCAATTAAAAAAGCAAAGAAACTTTTAGAAGATAAAGGTTTTAAATCAACAGATTTTTTTGGAGAAGATAAATGAAACATAAACACGCAGAAGTTATCAAAGCCTTTGTTGATGGTATTGAATGTGAATATTATAGCCATGAGCTTAATAAATGGGGTTATGTAACGCAATTAGAAACATTTGATTGGGCGCATACTGTAAGAATCAAACCAGAGCCAAAGCCTGATTTAATTGATTATGTGAAGGTCGGTGATAATTTTGAAGATTCTAATGAAGTAACTCGAATGCTATGGGCAAGTGAAAGTAATGCTAATTTAAAATTATTTTGGGATGGTGAAACGGGCAAGTTAAAAAGTGCAGAGGTGATTAAAAATGTTTAACCAATATACTTCCACTCATTGCCAACACCAGATACCAGCAATTAGTTGTTCAATATGTAATTCTGTTCAAAAACAAGTTTATAGCCAAACCGAAACACGAATAAAAAACTATGAAGAGCAGTTAAAAGAATATAGAAAAATAGTAGTAGAACAAGAAAAAAAGATGGTTGAATTAACAACCGAACTTGCATACGCAAATCAAACCATTGAAAATCATTATTATGAAGAGCCAATAAAAGAACAATACCTCTATGTCTACAACCATACAAATGAAGGGAAAACTTATATCTCTCCCACATTCATACATGAGACATATGGGTGGCATTATATGGGGAAAGTGAGGGTAGAAAAATGAGTGCAGAAGATTATTTTGGGAGTTTTGAAAATGACAATGACTATGAAGATAACCCTGATTTAGTTAAAAGAAAAAGATGGGAAAAATCAAGTTATCAATCGCATTACGCAACGCAAGGATATTCATTGGTAGCAACATCAAATCATAGCGAAAGTGAATATTGGGAAACAAAAAATGGTGAATTAATTTTAATTAGCAAAATGACAGATACCCATTTGTTGAATGCGTACAAAAAATGTAAAGATAAAAGATTACGCAATGAAATGTTGATTAGGTTATTTTCAGAACACATAAAGAAAGTTGAGGAAATTAAATGAGTGAATGCAATAAATGTAATGGTACATTATTTGTTTGCGAAAACCACCCAGACCAAGAAGCCCATCAATGCAAACATTGTGGTGGTGCTGGAATGCCTTGTGAATGCACAGAGCCAGTCAGTAAATGGATAAGTGTTAAAGAAAAATTGCCAGACAATTCTAATGTGGTTTTAGTCTACGATTTACGAATTTCTAGAGGTATAAATGTTCCTAAAATATGCTTTGGATTTTACCGTAAAAATTTATGGTACAGAAGCGAAGGAACTGGATGGAAAATGGATGTTAGCCATTGGATGCCATTACCTAACCCACCAAAGGAGGTTGTATGAATATAAATATCGGTGATACAGGTACTTACACTTCTTATCCAATTAGCCCCTATACAGGTCTGCCGATTTGGTATTGTAAGGTTTTAAAAATCCATAATGACCAATTGGATGTTGAGGTAATTATTACTGGTGGGTTGATTAAAAAAACAATTAATAAAACAGATTTTGATAAAAAATTAATTTTATGGGATGGAGTGAGAAATGAAACTTAAAGATTATTTAGCATCACTTTTATTAGCTATAACCTGGGGACTTTGGCTAGGGTATTTAATTTGGGGATATAAATGAGAATGATATTCTTTTGTTTTTTAGCCGCATTTTTCTTATGCAGCATGATTATAACTTTAACCGAACAGAGTAGAAAGGAAACCAATGAAGCGAATAGATCAGTACCGAGCCAAACTCAAAGCAGCAAAGGCAACATTAAAAATTAGACAACGTAACTTTAATATCGTGTCACGCGATTTAATTAAAACCATAGATGAAATTGAACTTTTAAAAAGAAAGATAGAAGATGAAACATTTAAGCTGGCGACAATTACTAGTAACATTAAATCAAATGACTGAACAAGAAGTGCTTGATATGCTCAACGCCGAACGCCAAGGCCCCAAGCGTGCGTCGATATTAGAGCGCCTTCACATGCGCTACAACACCTTGCGTGTAAGCCGTGAGCGTATTGAGATTTTAAAGGAAGCTATCGCGCCATGATTCACCCAGACTTCGAGAACTGGTCGCATGACGGCTTGATACGATTTGCTAAAGAAACTTATGAGAAACTCATCGACGATGCGTGCGAAATGGACGCGTTGCGTAAGGATTTAAAAGACGCGATTAAAGCCTATCGTCACATTAACACAAGGAAACAACATGACTAAGAAGAAAATTAAACCAATCGCCAAATGCTATGACAGCAACTGGGTGTATGTGAAAGCCGTTGAAACAGACGTGATTAAACGATTTAAAGCGCTTGGATGGATTCCACCAAGCGAATCACGCGTAGACCCTAGTACCGTTGCGGTCAATAATTAGCGCTTGCTTGCGTGGCTTACCGTTTGGGTCGTTGGGGATGGAAATATGGCACCACGAGTCAAACTCACGAATTATCTGATCATACTCAAGCCCAGACGCCATGAGGGTTTGCACCACCTCATTCGGCGTCATGCCAGGCACGCGGATATCAGCAGCACAGCCTACACGATGTTGGCTAGTGTCTTTAGAACCTACGGCATCATTGACTTGTTTTGACCGAAATGCCGAGTTAATCATAATCGGTTTACCACGCAGAACCATCTTGACACGCTCAAGGAACTCAGCCAATCTAGTTAAATTGGCAATTTCAGCATCGTTGGGAGTATTGTCAAACTCACGATGGTCGGTATGCGTGAGTTCCTCAAGTGTAAAGTGTTCAGTTAGATTCATTTAGCCGCTACTCCTTGAAGTTTTTCAAACGTTCTTAAACCACCCATGCCAAGCATCCCCATAAGTAATTGCCACAAGTTATCATCTAAGCCTGGTAATACAGGTAGAGTAATACCAAATATAGCACCAATAGAGCCTGATAGTGGCCTTAATAGATATTGATATGCCAATGCTAAGGCGCATACCCAACCGATTGCTGGGCGCCAGCCTGACACAAATAGCGAAGGGTTATTTGCCTCAGCTTTATTAATATCCGTCTGTGCAGTCATGGATGCCAGTTCGCCTGATTGTTGCAGTTTAATGAGTTCTAATTTAGCATTGGCAGCTTGAGCTGGATCAGGAAATAATCGGGTAATGAGGGTATTACCTAAATCAAGTGCTGCGGAGATGGGATCTAAACTCATTTATCTGCCTTTTTATCTAAACGATCAAATATTTTTTCCAAAATAGATTCTAATTTGTCAAACCTTGATTCGATGTCAACCTTGCGAACATAGTTTGTTGGCAGTTCAACTTCAATTTTCTTTAAATCATCTTTTAAGTTTTGAGTAGCTTCCCACAATTGACGAGCAAACCAACCAAGGCACGCTAGCGCAGTTCCACAAGCTAAATTAAATAAATTTTGAGTATCCATGTTATCTCGCTAAGGCATTTTGATTGGGTTGTTGTGGTGCTAGTTTGTTTCTGTTTGTTTCACGATTCACGGCAGTTCCTACTAAAGGCGACCACTCTTTACTATCGTTTAATACGCTTAAAAATTTAGTTCTTTCAGATGCCGGTAAAGTGTTTAGTATTTCGTTCATGTTTTTGCCGGACTCTGCACCTTTAATTAAGACTTGCATTGCTTTGTCGTTAATTTTACCTTCAATGGTTTGAATTAATTTTTTAGCGACGGCAGTTTCTAACCCAACAAAACCAGGTATTTTTTCTGCCCAACTACCTTCTTTAAATCCTAACGCACGACGAGCAGTATTAATTTGTTCGTTAATTTTTGCATCACGCGTAATTTCATCTTTAATTTTTAATAAAGGTTTTATTTTTTCAGACATTTGCACCGCAATATCGTGATTGCCTGGGCCAAATATATCTTGAACAGCTTTTATGTCGTTACCTTCAACTAATTTAACAAAAGTATTTTTATCTGTCTTATATAAACTTCTTAGCTTATCAGCCATTTCCATTTGTTCTATTTGTTTTAAGCCTGCGGAATGAGTAGCTAAATAATCACGCCAAGTCTTACCACCAGCTTTTTCAATTGCGTCATCAATTAAAGGGCGAATTTGCGTTAGCATATCTGCGATACGTTTACTTTGTGTGCTAGGATCAAGTCCATTAGACCTTAATTCTTTTTCAATAGCATCGTTAAGGCCTGTTTTACGAATTTGGTATAAATCGTTAACATCCATAATTCCATCAGCTTTTGCAGCTACATTTTTAATATGTTGGTTAAGATTATTTAACACGCTTACTTGTATTGGGTCTGCTCTTGTGCCTACTTGATTTGCAAATTCGCTTAATTTTTTAGTAATAACACTAACATCTAAAGGTTGTATTCCTTTAGCCGTTAAATCTGCTAATTTAGTTTCAGCATTTCTTGCAATTTCCCCTTGCGTTAATGATTCTGCGGCGGCTTTGTTAGCTGCTTCATCGGCTCTATTAGCTAAGTTAGTTAAGTTAGCGTCAGTAGCCAAATTAGTTGGCGCAGGGTTAATAGCCCTTGCTTGTACCCCAGGTGCAGTAACCCCTGCGTTATCTATTAGCTTAGGCGTAATATTAAGAGGTTCTAGCGTTACTTGTGGGGTACTCAAACGTCGCACTTTTTCTACATTTGCGGCGGCAGCTTGTCTAGCTAAATCGGCTTCTTGTTGTAAAGGAACCATCACTTCTTTACCAAGATTAGCATTTAACATATTTTCTTCACGACCACGTGTAGTTAAATTATTTAATGTTTTATTTGCTACCTCACGGCTAGTTTTTGCTTCTGCTTCTGTAGCACCTCTAGCCATATTGGCTATCATATTAAATTGATCTTGCGCTTGTTTAGTTTTTAAAGTGCTAAATACTGCTCTAGTATCTTTACCTTTAACTACATCAAGAAACGCTTGCCACACATCATTTTGAATACCATACGCTGCTTGCGCTGCGTCTATATCCATAGGCGCAACACCATTGGCGGCTCTAATTTCATTAATTGTATCGCCCGCCATTTTACGAGCAATTTTACCGGCTTCTACTTTAGCAGCTTGATTAGTAGCTAAATCCCAAACTTTACCGGCTGCAATAGCAATACCTTTTGCGACTGGTGGAACTGCAATAGGTACTGCGGCACCAATAGCACCTGCAACGGTATTAGACTGCTCAGGGCTAATTAACATATTTGTTACCACACCGGTACCTGCACCGCCAGCGCCTTGCACGCTTAAATTTAATATTTTTTGCAACGCATTAGTAGGCACAATGCCTGTTTTAAAGCCCCCCGACATCAATGACTCCGCAATTGGTGCGGCAAACTTAGCTAATGCAGGATTTACAGCACTAACTTTAGTTACTGCATTACCTAATGCGCCGGGTACTGCCATTGTTACTGGGTTAAATACTTCACCAGCAAATTCAGCCGTTTTAGTTACTGGCGCATAACTTTGTTGATTAACACCTTGCACAATCTGATTTTTAGCCGCTAATGCTTGTTCAGTCATAGACAACGGCTTTTGACCGGTTATCATGCTAGACATTGTAGTTGCAGGCTGACCAACACCAGTTACTTTACTTGCTATATTGGCTACATTTAATGGTATTGAAGCAGCGCCCATTGCATAGTTAATAGGTACACCTGCCATTGTTGTTAATGCTTTAGCCGCAACGCCTGTAGCACCTGTTGGTGATGGGCCATACCCTGCTGTGTTTAATGGTAGACCGGTCATTGGGTCGTACTGCATATCTTCAACGCCTTGCGTAAACATATTGCCTTTTTCAGCGCCCACGTTTTGACGTTTTGGCGCAGGCGTTTCAGCTGTTGGCGTGTCAGTTAGCCATTTATCCCCAATTAAATAGGCTTTAATTCCTTCTTTATTGGTAGCTGATTCTACAATTGGTTGCCAAGAGTCGCCTATTAACGCAACACGCTCGCCTGTTTTAGGATTAGTAGCAGTTTGAATTGACATAGTAACCCTTACTGTGGTTTTTTATCTATTACAAAATTAGGCGGCGGTGCAATACCTCTAGATTTATTTGGCTTTGGTGGTGGGGTTGGGTTTGCGTCTGAAGGCGCATCCATTAGCCCAACACTAATCATACGATCAACAACTTGACTCCATGCTTTTTCGCGCGTATCCCTAGGTATAGTATTATCTGAAATTTGACCTAAACCTGCCATAATAAATTCACGATCACTATTGGAAATGCCTGCACCTAATTTACCACCAAGTAAATCAGTTGCTATTTTAGTTTCAAAAGTTTTTAACTGACCAATAGCGTCCGCGCCTTTTGTAGATTCGCCAATTACTCTACCTAAAAAGTCGACTGAAGCACCCCCATAACTGCCAGTAGATTCTTTAATTAAATTTCTAACTTTATCCGCGCCAGTTATAGGATTAAAACCAATAGTTTCAAGAACTTTCCTAGCACCTTGAATATCTTTAACTCTTGATACTTCGTCAGTAGCAGCTAATTCCCCACCTTTTTTAGCTTTAGCTATGTTAGCTTGTGCTTCTGGATTGGTTTCAAATTTAAATTTTTGGTTTGATAAATTTAAATTACCTTGGTTTACTGCTAGATTACCGCTTGCAATATCCGCCATTCTAATATCATGTTCTGCTTTTAATTTTTCTTGCGCGGATAAAATCCCCATTATCGTACTTTGTTTCCATTTAGGAAAAGGGATTTGCGCTATTTGTGCTTTAAGCATATCAGCTTTATCTTGATCAATATCCCCTTTAAGTACATGTTTATCAATGCTTGCAAGTGCTTCTTGTGGTGTGTTTAATCCCGCAATGTCTGTAATAGCTTTATTTGCTTTGTCATTTTTATGTTTAAACTCAAGCCCCGCTACTTCGATATCTTGCTTTTTAATTGCCCCAGCTTCTTTTTGCCCAGCTTGTTGTTGTTTTATTAATTCTGGAAGATATGAACCAAATCCACCTTCCGCAACGTCTTTATATAACCCTGGGTAATCTATTTCACCTGTGGTTTTATTAGTACGTTCAGCCATACGCTGATTTAAAAAATTTACTTTTTCATCCCCACGTTTAGCAGATGACAACTGATACTGCGCCAAAGCGTTTTGATTCTGCGCAGCAATATTTTGATTCTGCGCGTTTTGAATCTGCGACATTGCCGCATATTGATTCATCGGATTTTCAATCTGAAGTGGTTTAACCCCTAATGCAATGTTGGAATCAATAGTTGCCATAATTAAACTCCTCCAGGCACGTCAAACATAGCAGGACTTAAATTAGCTTGACTACCTGACCCATAAGGTGAATATACGTTGTTTGCGCCATATTGACTTACGGCATTGTTATATGATGATTTATTGTTATACGCATTTAACATATTCTGATTTTGGCTATAATTTAGATAAGTTCCTAAGCCACTTGTAATTGCGTTAGCACCACCTACCATACCCGCAGCGTTTGCGTTGCCCGCGCCGATAACATTACTTGCCGCGTTGTTACCAAATTGACCAATAGCGTTAGCTTGATTATTAGCAGATGACTGCCCCATGTTGGCAAGATATTGCTGATTAGCGGTATTAGTGTTGTAGGCTTGTAACTTTTGCGCGTTGTTTTGTAGGTAACGATTGTAAGCGTTGCCGTACTCTTGTGACCCAGATGCTTGACCATAATCGGTTGCTGCGCGTAATGCGTTGCCAGAGATTAACCCACCTCTAGCTGCTGCTGAAGCGTTCAAGCCTTTCATACCTTCGTTAAAACGAAACGCGTAGCCTGGGTCAGCAGAGTAATTAAACGCGTCTGGTGTGTAGGGGGTTTGAGCCGATAACCTATTCGCAGCGCCTACCCCAACATCGTAAAATGGTTTGTTTAAATCAGTTTGACGATTTAACGCATCTTGTTGCGCTGCTGTTGCTTGATTAGCCGCGCCAGCTTGTTTACTAGCGGCGCTACTACTTGCAATAGTTCCAATTAACGCGCTCCCCGCAACTGCGCCTGCTACCCAAAAAGTCATAGTGTTACCTCTATCTGTTGATCTTTAATAGTATTACCAATAGTGTACATATCGTTTGCATCTGTTTCAACTAATTCAGCTTCAGCATCTTCAATTGTTTTAGCATCTACAACATGAAAAGTCATACATAAAGCGTCTGTTTCTGCATACACAGCACGTTT
>JGI24890J29729_1000681_pt1 | contig 19535 bp, 27 predicted proteins | sample FreactcultureFD7_FD_29729 | JGI IMG/M metagenome (IMG submission 29729)
CGTAATTGTTAATAACTTCAGGCGTTGGCGGTGCAGGCGTTGCAGGCGTAAATGCCGTCGTGTTGACAATAGTGTCCACGGGCGCGCTGTAACTTACATACGATGGTGCGAGTTGTGGTGCTGATGGTGCAAGCGCTTGATCTAAAAATGATGTAACCGTCGATGCGTCATATCCAGTTGCCCTTGATATGTCTCCCACACTAACGCCGTTGGCTTGAGCGGCCGCGGCAATGTTGGCGGCCTGTTCTTGTGGTGTCATGCTCGCATCGAATAATATGCTTTGAACGTATGCGGCAATTTGCGCATCATTCACGTTTGCCTCGCCAAAACCGCCCAATCCTGAAAATGCACTTGTTCGTACACTCATTGGCGAATTCATTGGGGACAAAATTGTGGGTGAACCTTGAATTAACATTTTTATTTCCTTAAAGCCAAAATTGCAACCAACGCAATGCCGCCAAGCAATATCAATTGCATATTCGGGCTTGTTAGAGCGGGTGCATTGACCGATCCCATTTGTGTGTACTGTTGGGCGTTTAAAGGCGGTAAACCTTGCCTTGCCCGTTCAATATTGAGTTTATTCAAATCATTGACTTGGACGGTTGATAAAACCGTTTTAAAAATATTTGCTGCACTTTGCGTAATTTGGTCAATTGTGCTTAAACCTGTTTGACCTTGCAACGGTGTCATGTTGCCTGATTGGTCAACTAAAAATTGATTGCCAATCGTATCAGTTGCAATCATTGAGTTTTCATCAAGATTGTATGTAACACCGTTGTAAATGTATGGGACGACCATTTTTTTATCTCCTGAGTAATAAAGCGGCGGCAAGTATTCCGCCCGCGATCAATAATGTGTTCGTTGACAATCCAATTCCGCCTAAAACCGATCCAGTTGATCCTGTAAAGCCTGTGCTGATTGTTCTTACTTGCCCATTTGGTGATCGAATTGTTTGTGTTCCATTACCGTTGTTTGTGATAACAGTCCCGTCGGGTTGTGTAATTGGTACGCCAACGGCCTGCACTCTAGGCGTTCCATACTGTGACATTGCGTAATTGGGTTGATATTTTCCTGTGAAAATTTGTTTTGTCGTTCCCAAAATACTCAATGCCAATTTTGAAATTTGATCTGTCGCTTTCAGTTGATCGGTGATTGTTGGTACTTTTGTTTCTTTTGCCGCAGGCGGTAAATCCGCGGGACGTTCTTTTGGCGGTGTTCCACTAACAACCACTTGACCTTGATCTGATTCCCACATATTGAGTAATCGATCTGAAATTGCTTGTTGTGGATTGCTTGGATTGGTGTTAATCAATGTTTGTACTTCATCCTTTGTCAACAACAATTGGTTGCTGGGTGAAAACACATTTCCCGCGCTATCCATGAAAACGCCTGCAATGAATGAATCTTGATTCAATGTTACAAACGATCCGTTTGCTGTAAAAACATTACCCGTTGAATCAGGATATAACGCTTGTTCTTGTATTGCCGCCAATGTATAGGGATCAAAATTATCTGCTGAATCCGCTAAATTTCCAGCTTGTGACGCATCGATGCCCAAATCTGCGGCCGTGATTGTTACCTGTTGTGCGCCTTGCGGTATATCCAATGGCGATGCTGTTGTGAATGATCCATCCGCATAATAGGTTGAAACCGATCCATCTTCATTTTGAATTTGATCGACGATTGTTTGATCGTTTGTGTCCAATTGTGCCGCCCCTGAAAATAACAATGCTTTTGAAACCGCGGTTTTTACATTGCCGCCCATGATTGCCGCTTGCGCGGCTGATGATGCAACATAACCGACGCTCATCGGGTCTAATGCTGTGTTATCAACAACTCCCGCTGATATTGCACCTCGCGCCGCTTGCGTTACCGCCAATGCTACGTTGCCGCCCGTTGTCGCAGTATTGATCGCAATTTGTCCGATTCCCTTGGATAATATCGGATAATCGGCGGCAACGCTAGTGCCGACAACGGCCTCTCCCAAAACTTCCGCCAATCCGCCTGCACCAACGGCCATTAAAACCAATGGCGCAAATGGTTTTATAAAGTTAAATATCTGCGGGAAAACGCCTGTATTTCCTCGACCTCGATCAATCACTCCCATTTGGGTATAAAAAACGGGCAAGTTACTTTCCGTAAAATCTACACAAACCATTGTGTAATTTCCGTTTGCGCCGCCGTTTATATAGCTAAAACACTTTTTGTTACCATAGGCCGCGTAATTGTAAGTGGGGTCTAAATCGTCGGTTTTTTGTAACACTTTGCCCGTTTTTGTGTTTACAAAATCAACTTCTATCCGACCTTCCTCATCTACTGTATGTTCTATTTTTCCAAAATTTAATATGTCATCAAGGCCAAGATACACCAGTTGTGCCGCAACATTGTCCGTTAATGTCGCGTCATTCAAATTACCTTGATAACGAAAATTTAACTTTTCTTTTTCGTTTCTTAATTGAAAACGTACTTTTTCAAAATCAAACAACGGGATTGAATATTGTTTTCCATCCCTGTAAATAAAACTTATTTTTTCAATTGGGCTTATTGCTTGCGACAAATATTGATTGATTGTTTCAATCTTGTATCCCGTTGCGTCTGATATTGTGTTGACCGTTACGTTGTATTTTCCCATTGCCTCCAATATCAATGACGCTTTCAATCGGTCATTTGCATTTGGGTTTTGCAATATTTGTGCAATGTAGTTGCGAATACCCGCCGCAATCTTAGGATCAATTTTTAGTAAAGCGGCTGTGGCCATCAAATTGCCTCATAAGCAATCGCTACTGGGTTTGGCGGCGACCATCCAATTGGATAATGCTCTGTTGCATCCATGTCAATCCAATCGTTGTTGATGTATGCCTGCATATAAACGTGTTCATAAAAATTCGGCTGCATATAGCCTGCCACAACAAATCGAGTTGGGTATCCAATCGATTCAAGCATTGAGGCCAACAACGTCGTTTGATCGTCGCAGTCTCCCATCTTTGTACTCAATGTGATTGCAGGCGTTTGCAATGTTTCCACGCCATGAACGTCGCGTACATAACGGATTGAATCCCGTACAAAATTAAAAATGGCCTCGGCCTCCGCCATTTGATCTTTTTCAGGCGTTAAAAAAGCTATTTGTGTGGCCGCTTGCCTGACTGATAAATTGGTTTTACCCTCATTTACCAATCGGCGCATTGCGGTAATGGTCTGATTTACGCCTTTGATGCCGTCGGCAAGGTGTACGATTTGACCGTTCAATTGGGGTGTTGGTGCAAGATTCATTTTGCAATCATACCCTCGACCCCAATTTTTTGTCAATTTGGTGTTTGTTCAGGCTCATCAAACAGTTTTAAAGCCGCATCTCTAACCGATCTTAACCATGTTTCATGCGGTATAACCATTGGCGCTACCGCCTTAAATAGGTCAAACCAGTTGTCCAGTTCCATGATTTCAATTAAATCGTCGGGGATTTTGTCAAATACAAATTGTGCGCCTGCCTCGATGGTTTCATTTTTTTCTGCCATGTTGACTAAACTTTTTACATAACCGTTTAATTTTATAAATGCAAATGCTTTCATGTCGTCTTGTTCCGTTGGTTGCTGTTGCGGCTGTTGTTCCTGAAAATTTGGCGGGAGTTGTACATTTGGCATAACTGCTTGTTGTGCCTGCAATTGTGAATCTTGCGTTTTGGCAACCATGTCCAGCACTTTAGGCAACATTCCCATTAAAGATACATCGTCCTCTTTTTGTGGCGGACTTATTTCTTCACTCGCATTTCTTAATTCCCGTATTGCGCCAACAATCTCGCCAATGCTTGATTTCTCCCGTCCTTGATTTAATCCCATAGCCTCGCGCATCATTGTCATCATGGATAACATTTTTGTCATTTCTTCCATTGGGTCTTTTGCAGGCGCTTGTTTTATGTCTACCAATGCCTGCAACATCTGCTGTTGGCCTGCGGCAATGGTTGATAAAACTTGTGATAAACCTCCTGTTAAAGCGCCGTTTCCCTCCGTTGGTATCTTGTCTTCGGCAATTTTTAATCGAGTTTTGTTACGGACAACGAATTTCCTTGAATTTGGATTTGTGGCATAAAGTCTTAATTCGTACTCTCCCGCGCCAAATCGTTCCCTCAACATTTCAAAATTACCGTCTTCAAATTCTTCGGGTTTGTAAGCGCGGCAATATTCGAGTTGGCCTTGATTTACTCGATAAACCTTGAGTTCGGCTCGCTCAACATCGCTGGCCGCGGCCAACATTGTGCTGATCCGATCCGTTGCAGTTTCTTCTAAATCGTCTTGCGGCTGTTCAAAATACTCTTGTTGTGCTGTTTCAACAAATTGATCGGTTTCAGGATAATCATTGTCCTGTGCGACCAATTTTGCAATTACTCTTTTACGGGTTGCCATAACTTACTCCTAAGTGAACAAAAAAAAAGCGCTATTTCTAGCGCCTTGATCTTAACTTATCTAAGTTATTTATCTAAGATAAACTTAGATATTTCTGCGGGTTTTTCGGTTGTTTCATCCTCATCGACGCTGACCCATTCACCACAAACGTCATTTTTTGTAACAATTGACCACAACGGGATGATTTGCAATGAAGTTGATCCATTTCTGTTTTGTTGCATCAATGGATGCGGTATTGGCGGGTTTCTTCGGCAAATCAATTGACCCGCCTGCGTTGATTCCGTCAACATGATATGACTGTGAAAACAATTGCTACAAATTTCCATTTTCTTCCCTTTTAAAAGTTAATAACCGTAGTGTCGCCAATTGTGATCGATGTTGTTTTCTCGATCTTTATTACTAAAGTTCAAAAAAGATAATTTATCGTTCTCGATCTTAACCAGTAATGCGTTTTTGTCGTCTCCTGATACTTCCGTACAGTTATTGACACGAGTCCAAGGGTGAACGGCGAAGCCGTTCACCATATCAGATTTTTTTGATTTAATTTTCCAACGATAGCGGCAAGAGAAAAATACACGATCTTTTTTTCTCTCAATAATTCCGCAAACTGATGGACGGGCAATTTCATTGTATCGAGTTGGATTGGCTGGGTATGGTTGATCTTTAAAGTAATCCCATTTTTCGCCTGCCCTAGTATAAGCAATTTTAAGAGTTAAATTTCTGCGCTCGACAAATGCGCCGCCCATTGCCTCGATGTATGAACGCCAGTTGCCCGCGTCCGCGGCCGATAGTGCGAGAGATGTTTTTTCGCTCATGCGTTCATCATGTTTCATGCGCCTGAGTTCCCGCCAGACCCCAACGGGTGCGCCGCCAATTTGTTGAAATTGTCTTATGCCCCATGTTGATGCCCATGCCTCAATTCTGTGACTTGGTGTTATTTCGCTCATGTCGTCGCCCTCAATATCGCCTTGAACAACATACCCGCCGCCATCAATGTTTTTAGCGACATACTTTGCAATGTATCCTGCGGCTGTTCCTTTGGCGGGATCGATGGATTTGAAATTTACCCTATTCTTTTTAGCGCCGCGCTCGGTTGTGTCTTCGCGCAATGCGTAATCAAAAACAATATTACGCATTTTTTGAATTTGATCTTGAGGCAAAAATAAAAGCAAATGCCAATGCGGACAACCATCATGGTGCGATTCCGTTACTCTAAAACCGTAAACGCGAATATTGTTTCTATGTAATTTTGCTCTAATGGCCGCCCACATTCTGCAAAACATTTTTTGAGTGTCTCTAGGTGTTGCGCCTAAATATTTTGGATTGTCGTCAACAAAACCATTTTCCATAATCCGTTTTGGGTGATATTTGCTTGGTGCTGTGATGGTTACAAATTCCGCGGCATGATCTAATCCTTTTGCGATATTTTCAAAACCTGCGATTCGGGTCATCAATTCGCCGCGCCTGATCTTAGGATTGGAAACGCTTTTTTCTGCGAGTTGCGTTAAATTGTAAATTTCACCAGTTTCAAGATTTGTCGCCTCGGTCATTTCTAATGTTTTGGCATTGCGCCGTTTTTGTTGTTCGCGTCTTTTGACCGTTATATCACTTGCGTAAATTTGATCTTTTTTGTGTACATATCCTAAATTGATGGCCTCGCCTTCTAGCGTTCTCGCTTGATATATTCTTAATTGACGTCTCCACCACAAATGATCGGTCATACGAGAAATAGCGGCCGTATCCTCTACATCATCTTTTGGCGGGTCAATTGAATATGATTGAACGTATTTATTTAATCGATTTCTTAAATCTTTTGGTTTTTTAAAAAATATTCCTGTGACGATTTCAGTCATATCAAAACATTTTTTGGCCAATTTTTCTGCAAGATCGCACAATTCAAAATCAGATAAATTGATTGGTACTTTTAACTTTTTTATTCTGTCGGTTGTTTTAAGCAACCATAGGTTTGATTCTCTAAATTGGTTTTCTTGCTCGATTGACCATTCAATTGAATCGACCAGTTGCAATTTTTTAAAATGTAATTTCCGCAGGCGTTCACGCCATTCAAAAGGTACATAAGACAATCGATCCTCTTGCCATGCAAGATCGGTTTGATTCAATTGCATTTTTAAACCGTTGGTGTTTCGTTAGTCGAAAATTCAATAGCTGAAATAAGAGCGCCTGCTTGATCGGGCGTTAAAGAAAAATAGCAAAGTGGTTTTAAATTTGCAAATATTTCAATGATGATGTGAAAATCGTCATCTGATTTTTTAACAACAATTTTTGATTCTTTTGTTAATTTGATTGATGAAATCATTTTGTTTGCCCTTTAAGTTATGAGGCTGAATCATAAATCTTGTTTTTGATTTGGTCTTTTTTAAATAACTATCAACTTTTAAATATTGATAGTTAATTTCAATGATGTTTTTTGTAAATAATTGAAAAAAATAGTTGACAATGTTTTGGTTATCACTTCGGGAGTAAAAAATGACAAATAACTTTTGTGTAAATTGCGAACCTTTGTTTTCTGAAATGCAAGTGCTGCATCATAAAAAAGTTCTAAGATACCAACGTGATTGGTTTGAATTGAAAATTGAAAACAATAAACTTCGAGATGAAATTCAAGATTTAAAAGACCTTTTGAAAATGCACCACGATGCCAAAATCCAGTTGGAGGCCATGCAATGAATGTTGACCACACGATTCAAAATCTAAACTGGGCGGCAAATATATTAAAAAAAGAACGTAATATTTCTTTAATGTTGCAAGGTACTTGTCACATTTTAAGATCGATGGACAATGAAATTAAGGATTTAAAAATGCAATGTGACGCTAAAACGGACGTAACCATCATAACCGTTGATCAAATCATGGCTTTGCATGAAACCATCAATAAGCAAAAAGAGTTGCTTCAAGCGGCTGTTTATTGTCTTGAATATTCATTGTCGCCTGATTTACGTCAAAGTGATATTAAAAATGATCTTAAAGAGAAAATTTGGGAACATTTGGGTTTGGGCAACAATTCACTTGACACAAAACCCGTAACAGTTGAAAATCAGTCTTAGCAACCGCAGTTGCTGTTTTTCCTTTTAAGTTATGAATTTGAATCCCGCCGTAAAAAGCGGGATTTTTTTATTTGTGCAATATGTTGTCGATGCGGCTGTGCGCTTGATCGGTTGATCGTTCAACATTATCCATACGGGCTTTGAGCGCCGCTAAATCGGATCGAATGGCCACATAAGCGCCAAATGCACCTAAACCCGCGCCAATGATTGATTGAATAATAGCGGTCATGTCCATATTTAAGCCAATAAGGGGATTACGTTTTGTATGTAATCTCTAGTTTCAAGTGGTATAAATGCGTTACCGCCTGCCGCAATGGTACGCAATAATTTCTTAACATTACCCTCACCCCAATTGTAAGCGGCCACACCAATTGGCGTATTGTATTGAAACATTCTGAAATATCTATTTAAAAGCATTGCGGCTGCCAACGATGCTTGATACACATTGTTAGCATCAAGAGTTGATCCGTAATCAATTTGTACTTGTTTTAATGCAATATCCCGCAATTGAAATAAACCCCTTGCACCTGTATTTGGGTTTGATTTATCGCTGTATGTTCCTCTTGATTCCCAATAAGCAATTGCATTTAAAATACCCGCGGGCAAGTTGTAACCCTGCTCTAGCATCGGCCACAATGTGCTTTTAAGATAATTTAATGTGCTTTGGTCAATCATTTTTCTACCAAGGCAATCCAGTTGCTTGAACGGGGTTTTTTTGCGCTTCAATCTGAGCCGCCAAAGATGCCTCTACTGTATCTTTACCCAAAGATGTTTGAACCCATCCTATAACCTCTGCTTGTGTTAAATCAGCATAAGGTATGTATGTATCGCTATCTTGTGTGTAAGACGTTGTGCCGTATGTAGATGCTGTATATGTTCCATCTACTGCGTTTACTCTGTAATGGACTGTTACAACAAATCCATCAGAAGTTAATCTGTCCATTTGGTCAATTTGCCAATTAAATGTAGTCATTATTTATTCTCCAAAGATAAAATACGTTTACGCAAAGATTGAATTTCTTTTACCAACATTGGCACAAGTTTGGAGTAGTCCACAGCCATCATGTCATCAGGGTCAATGGGTTGATGTACTGCTTCAGGGGCCACGGTGACAAGTTCTTGGGCAATAAAACCTGCACGTTGGTGTGTTTGGTCTGTTTTCCAATCAAAACTACGAACTTTAAAAGAATCAATAACGCTACCAAACTCAGGTGCATCAACAATGTTTTCTTTTAGGCGCTGGTCAGAGGTGACGTTGTATAAGACTGCGGTTGTGCCTGATTGGGTGATGGAGCCAATTGCTGAACCATTGTACTGAAAGTATGTATAAGCCGCACCACTTGCTTTTGCAGAGGCATGATTTTGGACAAGATAAGAACCAGCTGGCTCATACCCTAAACTATTTCCTGTATATGCACCAGTACTCGTAGTCCCCACTAGCAAGTTACCGCCAAAATAATTAGAAGCGGCAGTGTCGCTAACATACACACCATAGTTTGTAGTTGAGCCAGTTACAGAGCCAACATACAAGCCATATGCAGGAGATGCGCCACTAACGGAAGTTGATTTTGCATCAGCACGAAGACCAATAACTTGCCCATCACTTTCAGCGTAACCTGCTATACCTGTTGTTCCATAGCCGCCGCCAGTGCCTACATTTGCAACTGCAATCAATCCAAAAGTTTCGTAGCTGCTTCCGTAGGTGAGCGTTGTGCTTGCGGCTTTGTTGGCATTGATTAAAACGCCAATTCCTCGTGGGTTACCACTGCCACCCAAAGTAACCGAACCAGTTCCAGTTTGAAATGTTCCAGAGGAGCCATAAGCCCCTTGATAGTTGTTAATTGATCCAGCTTGGTATGCAAGAAACTTTCCAGTTGTTGAGGCTCCAATACCCAGACCTGTGGAGGTTAGTTGCATTTGTTCTGAGCCAGAGCCGTTGTTCCAGACAAATGTGCCACCTGTGTTCATTGAGTACAAAATGTTTGCAGGCGATTCAGTGTCTGTTGTCTGCCCGTAAAAGCGCAAATCAGTTTCATTATTGATGCTGTAAGAAGCATCTGTGCGAGTCATAGCAATCTTTGCAATGTTTCCGTTCTGTGCGCCTTTAATTGCAAGGGTTGTGGGCAAACTCAACTTAGCCCCATCAAACACTAGCGCACTACCCGTAGCCAATGCACTTGTGGAGCTTGCGTAAACAACACCGTTAGCTGTAAATGATGAATTGTTTCCAGTTCCTCCATATAAAGCGCCAACGGCTGTGCCGTTCCAAGTTGCACCAGTAATTGATCCAACATAATTAAATGTGTTAGTTGACCATGATACATTTGCAGGGGTTTGAAAATGATAGTCCCATGATCCCGCCGCAATTGAATTTGATTGTAAAACGACAACAACAAAACCGCCTGATTGGACGGTCACAACGGTTGTTCCTGAATTGTTTTTAACAACAATTGTTCCTGACGACTGATTGTTGTTAAACGTAAAAATTGCACCATTTGGCAATGTTGTTGCATCGGGCAATTGATAAGTTTGACCGCCTGATCCAGTAACTACAAAATTGGGTGTTGACGCGGCTGTTAATGTTGTTGTTGTGCCTGCGGCGGCCACATTGGTAAAACCTGTATAAACGGCGTTTACCGTAATATTTCCATTTGCGTCTTTTGTTACACCAGTTGCAGGCGCACTTGTCCAAGTTGTGCCGTTTGAAGTCATCACATTGCCTGAAGTGCTTGGTGTTAATTCAAGCAATGCACCATAACCGTTGCCAATTACGGCGTAACCATAATCAAAATATTGATTTCCTGTGCCGCCTTGCTGTACTGGCAACGGTGTTGGTTTTCTAAAAAATGACATTATTCGGCCTCATAGGGTAATGTTTCATCTTGCACAAATGTTTGAACAACGGGTTTGTACGTTGCTGGGTCAAACATTGCCAATTCAAGCGGCGTTAGTTTTGTAACGTCAATTCCATGATCGTTAAATTTAGAATTTGCAATACTTAATGCACTTGGTTTTGGTGTTTGTGTTTCACTCATGGTTTAAGTCCTTGATAAAAATCAATTAATGCGTTCAATTGGTTGATGGCGTTGTCGCCGTCGGCGGCGATATTGATAAGATTTGTTGCAGTCGTTGAATCAAGTTCGCATCGATCTTGTTGGACAACTGCGGCGGGAGTGTTGGTAGTGGTGTTGGCGGCGGGCAAGTGGGTACTGATGAACACGCGATTAGCGGTATTATTAACGTCCATACGAAGTGCTTGTACGCTTGCATCAATTTGTTTTTTCTGAGTTTCATAACGGGAAACGGTACTATTTAGAAAATTTTGGTTTTCTTGCTGCTTTTTCAAGGATTGTGCATAAGCAACGGCAAGATCGGCCTGCGCCTCTATGTCTCGATGTTGCCAACCCTTATAGTATCCGCCAATTGCACTCAAAATGCAAAAACCAATGATTGCGCCCCATGCGTATGGATTAAATAACATCATTTGTTCTCATTCGGCTCGGTATCTTTTTTTGCCCATAACGACGCGCTGTGAGCGCCTGAAACCAATCCAAGAGATTCGGCAAGTTCTCTTAACGATACCGCATTGGCATTGGCCACTTGCCATATAGCAATAACGATCAAGGCCAAGAACGACAACATCCACGACCAACGCCCAATATCATGCGTTTGGTTGTCTTTCCCTGTCACTAAATGATTGAACCAATTCATTTTTTTGCCTTTTGTAACTATTGTCAACATACCACATTAAGAACGCAAAAATGCTTAACCAAATGACAATTGCAAATGTGATTGTTGCTCTGATTTGGTACTTTTCCATGATTTTACGGCGACGCTCAAGCGCCGCCAAGCGGCTTTTTTTTCAATTTCTGCCTCTTTTGCCAATTGTTTTAGGTATTTTTCACGTTCGCGCTGAAATTCATCCCATAAACCGCCCTCTCCCATCTCCCACACAATCATTTGCCTGAGATCGGATTCCATCTTTTGCAATTGTTTGCGGCGTTGTATTCTTTCCATCACAACGATTTCAACGGGACGGTCTTTTGGTAGTGGTTTTTTTTGTTCTTCTATTTCGGCTTTGGCCAAATGTTGCGACGCGCTAAAGAACGCGCCTAAATGTGAGGCAATGTCGCCTGCTATTTCTCCAACATCTTTGCCCGTTGATTTTGCCTCTTTGACAAATTCAACGACCTCTTTAATGGCACTGTGGGCGGCTTTTGCGGCTGAGAATAACGCGAGTACCTCAACCATTTAAAAACCTTTTATGCTTGCGCCAATCCCTCGGCATAACGGTCTGTTGCGTATGCGAGTTGCTTAGGGTTTTGTTGTGCGGCTGAATAAGGCAATGATGCCCAAATCTTGCTCGCTTTTTTGATGGCGCTGTCAATTTCGCCTGCTTGAATCAAAGGGATAACCCCTGCTTCATTCAATATTCTGATTGCGGCCTCATCTTGGGACGCGGGAGAAAAATCAGGCAATCTAGGCGCAATTTCTCTGACCCTGTTCCATGTTGGCTTGATGATTTGATACGCGCCCGCGGCTGTTGACACGCAACCTGCACCTAATCCCGCGGCCGCGCAAATATGATCGGGCAATGGTACGCCTTTAAGTTCACCAGTATTGACGGGGTGATCGGCCATGTTTGAAAAACGAGCGCCGCCATAAAAAATGTTATAGCAGGCATTGTTTACAACATCTTGCGGGTATCGATGCTCGGTTGATCGAATCATGTACAAAAACGCCGCCAAATTTTTTGATGAATCACTCATATCGGGTAATGGTATATTTGAATTGTCCCAAGATGTATCGGGAAAGTTAATACTAGGTATGGGCGCTGTTGTGTCCCATGCACTTGGGGTTGTATCTGCATTGCTGTCGCTTGGTTTTGGTGCATTGCTTGTGTCTTGAGCCGCAACATCGGTCATTGCTTGGGCGGGCGAGGATCTGAATAAAAGATACGCCGCCAAGCCAAGCGCCACGATTCCCGCGAGGCCACTATTTTGACCTTGAGCCATTGTTTAACCTGATGTAGTGCTGTAAACATAGGCCAACAAACCAATGCCATTTGAGGCGGCATAAATGTCGTCTTGTGGTACTACTGAATCAAAAAACACTTGCTCGCCACTTGCCAATTGCAACCATGATAAAACGCTTGCATCTTGACCAAAACCAATGTAAATGACTGATCCAAATGACGGCGCTGTATTGTTTCTAAATCCAAGCGCGTTGCGTTGGACAACGGATTGATTGATTAGCAATTGCGATGCTGAACCCAAAACAACGTATGTATCAACAAATGACGCTCTACGATAATTTTCATGTATCGCAATTGGATCGCCTGCATTGCTCGATGCTGATGTTGGTAAATTGTTTGGTGCGCCCGATATAAATGTTGGCGACGACCAAGCGGCTAAATTGGAAAGATTTCCAATGTCGCCGCCACTTGGTGTATTTTGATCGGCCATTTATGCGCCTGAATACGCGCGTACTAAAACGCCTTCTAGCATAATGTCAATGTTCAATGTATTGCTTGCCTCATACGAAGTCAACGCAATCGTTAAACTTGAACGGCCTGAAATAATTCTAGGATATGTCAATGAATTGATAATGTTACCGTTGGTTGAATAGTTTTCCAAATCAACTGCAACATTGGTGAATTGTTCATTTGATCCTGAATCAGTAACCAACATCCGTACCAACGGCGCAGTTTTTGTTGAAACATTCTGAGCGGCCGCGGCCACGTTTGCGCGGTGATGAAAACCCGTCGCAATAAAGTCGGCGTTTGCTGTGATGTTAATGACGTTTGTTTGACTTGCGCCTGCGGCCAACGATGAAAAAGTCGTGTTGTACGCATACGGTACGAGCAACAACGGTTTGCCGCCGTAAAAACGGCTTGCAAATTCATTAAGTTGGTCTAGTGAATAACTCTGTTGCAACATAATTTATTCTCAAAAAAATTCGGGGAGGCGTTAGTTTGAGAGCAACGCCTCGGGAAAATCTCTTTTTACACTTGGGAGTAAGTGTCTTGTTGTCGCAATTATTGCGATGCGCGCATGAAGTAACCATCCAAAATCACGCCAACTCGGGCGTTAAATCCTGATGGTGTTGCGACTGCCGCAGGCCATTTTAAAACGACCTCAAAATTTACTGCGGGTTGCAATGCAATTTCGGGGTTGATGTAGTATGGGCGGCCTTGTACGCGACCATTAACCGCGCCATTTTCTGCTGTACCTGATCCGCTAAAAGCAACATCCAAATTGAAATTGGTTTTAGGGGGGAAAGCAATCAATGGTGTTTCACGCAAATAGTTTTTGCTCAAAATATTGAGTTCTAACAAACCTGATTGGTAAAACGAATTAACGTCTGCCAATTGAGATGCGACAGCTGCTGCGGGGGTTGCGTTATACGTTATTGGTGACACCAATGTGTAAGTGTTTGCTGTTGAAACTGACCCTGGGAAAAAGATCACTTCAATTGATTCGATCATGAACGCTTTTCCGCTTGGTAGCGTATTTGGCAATTCAAGATTTGTGTCCCACAATGTTTTGCTTGTTCCCGCAGTTGCGCCAACGGCTGTTGTTACGCCTTGACCTACTGGTGAGCTAAAAAATGTGAGTTGCGATACGCCTGCTGTTGCGTAAAGTTGATAGTCATAAAACCGCTGTCTAATGACTTCTGATTGACTTGGATTCGTAACGCGACGCGCGTTGAAATCTGCGGCTGTTGGGATCATATCCATTTGGTTAACCTTAAAAAAAATTATAAAAAATAAAACCGCAATTTTACTTGCGGGTTTTGCTTAATCAATAAAACATTGAAACGCCTTCACGACGCATTGTTTGATTTGAACCGCTTAGAAGTGGTGTACCGCCGCCTGAACGCTCATAAGCGCTTAGTAGTGGTGTTCCTGTTGCTGTATAGGCGTTCATGCCTCTACGAATCGGACCAACTCGGTTTGTTCCCATTGTAATCATTGCGGGCGAGGCATAACCAAGCGGCATTGTTGCGGGTACAAAACCTTTCATAATTTCATACGCTTGAACGGTCAATGATGACATTGCCGCCTTGCGAGAAAATCCTCTAGTTGGCTTATTGAGCATATGGCCAATAAATACGGTTGCAATCGCTTTGATTGCGTCGCCTGCGCCAATACTGCCTGCTTGTTTTTGCATCGATGCGGGCAAATATTTATTAACTTGTCCAAATAACAAATCAATACCGATTGCGCCTGCGCCGCCCATTAAAGCCTCGCGGATCATGGTCATGTAACTGCCGCCCATACTGCCCATGATTGGGTTATGGCGACGGGTACGTCTACGCGTATGGTGCATAACCCTTGACCTGATGGTCATAGGATTGTGTTTTCTGCGAGTACGTCTTTTGTGATGTACCGCTGTCATACCATAGGGATTATGACGACGACGACGTGTAGCCGTTGTGCGTTTTTTTGTGTGATGTACCCTGCGCTTGCGGGGATTTATTAAAAGCATCTCTGCCATAAAAATTACCTCAAAGTAATGTGCCTTGCGGCGGGATTAAAAAGATCATAACGCTATTTATCGTTACGGTCAACGATACCTCTTTCCGTGAATGTATAACATCCACCAATTAAAAACAAGGTTTTTCCATCGGGCGACACCACAAATAGCGGTTTATCGGCCTTGTGAAACTTGTGAATGTACTTTTCATGCTTTCCGTCCCTGACGGTTGAATACAAAATTCCATCCACTTCGCCAATAGCAACGCCTACTTTTGGCAATGGCGGGACGGTCACGCGACCGACTTCTTCCGCCTCATGGCCTGAGAATCGTTCATACAAATCGGCTGCTTTTTCAATGTCATTTCTCGATGCCCTTGGGATTCCCGCCCTTGAACTGGGCGGTACGGGATTGCGTATTTTTTTCGCAACGTGTTTTTTCTTTAAAAGTTCAGGCATATCACAATCCCATGCGGCAAGTGCTTTGTTGATTCGAGAATTTGGGTCATTTTTCTTTTTTTCTCCCGTTAATTTGTCTTTCATTCCGCCCATTCGAGCGCAAAAAGATTCACGCCTCGCCGCGGCTGTTGGCGACTGTTTGGCCTGTTTTAAGCTAACGGGACGTTTTAATGTCATCTGTCAAAATGCCCTGCTAACACTTGAACGGGCTTGACCGCTATGGTTTTTCCCGTTGCGTCGCTAATTCCTTGTGCCGCTTTGATTGCGTNGGCCTTGGTTTTGAAAATTCCTAAAACTTTGAAATTTCTAGTAATTTCGTACGCGCCAATTTCTCCGCTAGGATTTCGCTTTACTTTTCCTTTTCGTTGCTCTGAGAGCGCAATAGCGATGCTTTGCTTGTGTGGATAACCTTCATGTTCCAGTTGACTGATTTTTTGGTTGACGGTCTTTTTACGGGGATTGGTTAAATATTTTTTTCTTGTTTTTGCATCGTAAATCAAATGGCCTGTTTCATCTTCAACGACTGAATGATAATTTTCCATTTGGTTAATATCTGCGGTTTGTATCGCTCTTTGCTTATTTTCAGTCACTAACATTTGTTTGTATTTTTGTGGTGACAATTCACTATACACAATATATTTATTTATTGGATTTGTTTTTGGCGGCGTATGTTTATTAATCCATCTTGATGCGCCTGCCAATGTTTTAAATGTTTTACCGTCGTAATAATCGTATTCTGTGCCAATACCAGTATTAACTTTTTGAACAATAACAACTTCAAATAAACCATTATTTTTGATAATTTTAAAATATTTATTGCCATACAAATGATGTAATGGTGCTTCTGATGGATTTTTCTTTACTGTTTTTTTAGTTTGTAAAACCTTTGTAAAATCAGGCGCTTTTGTCATATCCAGTCCAGTTACTCTAAACGAATGGTATCCCGCATCTGATGCCGCTTTTAATACTTTATCAACTTGTAATTGTGTTAATTTTCCTTGACCACCATAAATTAAAACTTCCATGTAATCACGAGTTTCATTTGGGGGCAACCCAAAAATTACTGTTTCTGTAATTGGATTTGTTTTGCGACCAGTTGCAAAATTTAATGCGTTGTAAAACACTTTTGGGGGCAATTGTCCCGCCGTGTATTCACCATAACCTAAAATAATCAATTCACTTTTTAGTGCTTTGACTTGCCCGTCTGTTAAACCATCTGTTTGAATTCCAAACCACTCTCGCATTTGCTTGACTGTTCGCAAATTATTAATTGCATGACTTACGCTTGGATTTTTTCTAGGCATTTTTTTGCCTTTTGCGGCGGCGGCGCGAGCGCGTACCATATCGGCAAATTTTTGCCTTGCGGCGAGTTGTGCGGGTGATGGTTTTTTAGTGGCCATTGGGTTGCCTTTGTAAAGCGGGATCGTTTTGTGTGTTAACCCAAAACGCGCCCAATCGTGGTTTGTTAGTGCAAATTTCACCATCGATAAAACCAAGTCGGATCGGCTTACATCAATTTCATCTGCAATTTTATTTAATGTGTCTGCGGTTTTGTTTTCTGCCCTGAATTCAACCATCACATTTCGCGCCCTAAAAGCCGCTTGGCGCTCTGCATCGGAGGCATACTTGCGCGGTCTTGGATTGCGTTTCATAACGGGTGACGATTCAATATGCTGCATATTACTTGTTTTTAAACTTTGTAAATGCGCTGTATGCAAAAAATGCAAGTGCCGCTATTGCAATCCACTTTATACCGCTCGCAATCGATCCAAGCGGCGATTGTTGGCTTTGTTGTAGGGCAATGTCCGCATTTGCAATTTGTGTCGCTACACGGGCTTTTTGTTCAGGGTCTTTGATTGCGTCCAGCACAATCGTTGTTTTCATTCGGTCATTTACGCCTTTTATCCACTCTTGACCCCACACTATCAAAGCGGCGGCAACGGCAATTGCGCCCGCGACCGCGGCGGCCGCGGCAATGGGAACAAATCCAAGTCCTGCGGGTATTTTTACAGTTGGAAAATTTGCGCCGACTGTATTCACACCATTGATTGCAAAATTTAAAGCCTCCGCCGCCGCTCTAAATTGACCTTTTTTGTCGTTGTATTGCGCAAGAAAATCGTCCATGTCGCTCGACAATTGCGGGTCTAATGATTCCCATGCAAGATTTGACGCGGCTGTTGCCGTTGTATCCATTGCATTTAATACATTTTGAAATTCAACGACTTTTTGGCGGTAATAGTCCAGTTGCAACGGCGTTGCAGGCGTTACCGTATCGGTTGCGGCCGTTGGTGATGTATCAAGTCCAAATGGGTCTTGGTAGTATTCTGCCATTTTTGCCTACTTTGGAAAAAGCAAATTAGCAAACTGAAACATATTCAATGCGTCGGTATAACCCGCTCCCAATGTATTTGTTCCCATTGCCACGCCGCCCATTGTGTTGGTTTCAAATGCCACGCCGCCCAATGTATTTGTGTCTAACGCTACGCCTGCCAAATTTGAAAACATTGGATTGTGCGCCTGCATGATTTCATCAAATGTATTTGGTGTTGGTGAAAAATATTGATTTTCTTCGCGGTATGGTCTTCTAAAACTCATTTTATTGTCCCATCAAAAATGCGCCTGCCGCTAACAAAATCGGCAAGAAATTTGTGCCTGTACCAGTTGCTGTTGCTGTTGGCGTGACTGTAATTGTTTGATTGTTAGCGACTTGATTTGTTGCTGTTTTTAACACTTCGGTTGTTTTTTGCAATGTTTGTGATGATGTCGACGCAATGGTGTTTAATTTTGCGACCAAATCAACATTTGGTTTTGTCGGATTTGCGGCCGCTTTGACTTTTGCGGCGGCAAGTGCGGCGGCATCGTCGGCCGCTTTTTTCTGAGCGGCTAAAACGGTTGCTTGAATTTGTGCCAATGCCGCGTCTTGCTGTGCTTTGGTTTTTGCACTTGCTTGGTCTGCAACCAATTTGGCGGCGGTTTTTGCCGCATCCGAGGCGGCTTGTTGCGCCCTTACTGCGGCGGCCTGATCTACCAAATGCTGTGCTGATGCCTGATCCGCGACTGCTTGTGTGAAACTTTGATACGCCACGCTGTTGGCGGCCGCGGCGGTATCAATTTTGGCTTGCGACAAATAATTAAGGGTTGTTGCCAAATCATAACCAGTTGCGGCCACAATTTGATTGACCGTTACATTGTCGGCAATAGCGGTATTCGCAATCAACGTCGCCTTTTGGATGTCGTTCATTGTCGGATCGCTCAATGTCTTTTGGACAAAATTTTTGATTTGATCGGTTGTTGGTGCAGTTTGTGCGGGCGTTAATACCGCTGTTGGTGCAGGCATTGCTTGTTTTTGAGGAAAATCTCCGCCTGTTTGTTGTGTAGGTGCTGTCGGTACTGCCTGCGCTAAAAACGTCGTGACTGTCGCAACATCATAACCCGTTGCGGCGGCAATTTGTTGCACACTCACATTGTTGTTAGCGGCTGTTGCGGCAATTTCTTTTGCCTGCTGTTGCAATGTCAATGTTGTGTCATTTAAAACACTTTGAACGTAATTGTTAATAACTTCAGGCGTTGGCGGTGCAGGTGTTGCAGGCGTAAACGCCGTCGTGTTGACAATAGTGTCCACGGGCGCGCTGTAACTTACATACGATGGTGCGGGTTGTGGTGCTGATGGTGCAACGGCTTGATCTAAAAATGACGTTACTGTCGATGTGTCATAACCTGTTGCCCTTGATATATCGCCCACACTAACACCATTGGCTTGAGCGGCCGCGGCAATGTTGGCCGCCTGTTCTTGCGGTGTCATGCTTGCGTCCGATAGAACACTTTGAACGTATGCGGCAATTTGCGCGTCATTTACGTTTGCCTCGCCAAAACCGCCCAATCCTGAAAACGCCGACGTTCTTACACTCATTGGCGAATTTATTGGAGATAAAATTGTGGGTGAACCTTGAATTAACATTTTTATTTCCTTAAAGCCAAAATTGCAACCAATGCAATCCCGCCAAGCAATATCAATTGCATATTCGGGCTTGTTAGTGCGGGTGCATTGACCGATCCCATTTGTGTGTACTGTTGGGCGTTTAAAGGCGGTAAACCTTGCCTTGCCCGTTCAATATTGAGTTTATTCAAATCATTGAC
>JGI24890J29729_1000682_pt1 | contig 19532 bp, 38 predicted proteins | sample FreactcultureFD7_FD_29729 | JGI IMG/M metagenome (IMG submission 29729)
TATTTGGAAACCCATCCAGTAGAAGAACAAGACGAATCGTTTGATAGAACTGCTAGTCACATGGCTGGGGAATATGTGTCTTATAAAGCAGAACTAACAGACGAATTAAATAATTTAAAAAAAGAAAATAAATTTTTTAAAGAAATATTGTCAGAAATGGATAAACAAGTTTACAACATAGAATTTTTAAAACAACCTATGAAAATCCTTGAGGATGGGCAAATTGTGCCTGTGTTTAAAGAACTAACAGATGAGGAAATAAACAAAATCTACCTTGAAAAATACGATGGACACATGGGTTTTTTAAGTCCTGATGAAGTTAGAGAATTTGCTAGAGCAATACTAAGAAAGGCACAAGAAAATGATAACTAAAGAAGAAATACACAACATTTATTTGCATCAAAGCGGTGTAGCAGAAGGTCTATCTAGGGCTGGAGCAGATGCCGATTTTCCTGTTCTATTCGCCAATGCTTTACTGGAGTTTTATGAGTTAAGAAAGGCAAGTGAGAAATGACTACATTTACTACCGATGATCGGGAAGAGGCCGATGATTACCTTCGTAAGCAGATTCGTATCCAACAGAACGAGATAGACCGTCTCAATGGTTTGCTCATGCAAGTAACTAAAGAACGAGATGCTTATCACCAGGCGTATCAAAATCTATTGGATAGTAAAAACTTTGATATAGATGGCAGATGTTAATAGAACTTACCAAAGAACAGATTCTGATGGTGGCTCAGGCTGGAATTATTCGTCACTTAGAGTTTCTTGAACGTAAAGCTACTCCTCAATATGGTTTAGATGCCAATACCAAATGGGAGCTTCAGATAGAAGGAGTTTTATCTGAATATGCCCTATCAAAGTATCTTGGGATCCATTGGGAAGGGTCTGGTGTCATTGATGGAGATGATGTTGGCAAAGAAGAAGTTAGAGCTACCAAATACGACAATGGCAATCTAATCATCAGGCCAAGGGACAAGGATAACCAGCGTTACTGGCTTTTAACGGGCGAAAATGGCAAATATAAGGTTCGTGGCTATATGTATGCCAGAGATGCCAAACAGCCTAAATACCTTGATGATAAAGGGAATGGTCGGACTCCTGTATATTTTGTTCCACAAAGTGATCTGGTTAAAGCTAACCCTTGGGACATCTAATGTATCGAAATAAGAAGCTATTGGAGATTGTGCGCCAGTCTCCCTGCCAGCATTGCGGAAGGCAGGATGGAACCGTTGTGGCAGCTCATAGCAACCAGCTACGGGACGGCAAAGGCCGTGGCATTAAAGCTCACGATTATCGAATTGGGGCTTTATGCTTTACCTGTCATTCCGAGCTAGATCAGGGAAAGTCCCTATCTAGGGCAGAACGGGTAGAAATGTGGGAAGAAGCGCATCGAAAAACTATAGCTTGGTTGTTTGAAAATGACCACATAAACACTACATCTTGATTTATTTTAAAATTTTGTGGTATATTTCGTATGTCAGCCCACACTACTGACACGCACATCTACATTCTCCTAGCAGAGACTTGTGCAAAGCAAGCCCTCGGATCCCCACGATCCTAAACACCCAGCCTAAAAAACTGGGTGTTTTTCTTTGTAAAACTATTGCAAATAATTTTTCTCTGATGTAACCTAATTGGGCTAGGAAAATGTAGGTGTGAAATTGACGATTAACTTCGTCAGTATTCACCTCTTCATTTTCCCTGCTACACAATATAGGTCGGACTAACAGCAGCTATATTGGAAGAACCCCTACTGTGGGATAGATTTGTAACAGGGGAATGGGTGGCGAAGAGAGAGCCCATAATCGGACGTCTGTCGGGTGCTGTGGCTCCAAAAAGCATACAGTTGAAGGCATCTAGGATAAGGCTAGGTGCGTTCACCAAAAAGCATCTCGCTACTTAGTTTGACTTCTTAGTATGTAGTTACTACTAAAGATGGCGTTTGATATACTGATTAACCCAAAAGCTAGGAGAAAAAGTGAAAAAGCTAAATGTACTAAACATTCGTATCGATGGTGGCACACAGATACGCAAACAACTTAACCAGGACAAAGTGTCCGAATACGCAGAGCAAATGAAGGATGGTGAGATATTCCCGCCCATCACAGTATTCCACGATGGCACAGACTACTGGCTGGCATCAGGATTTCATCGTTACTTTGCAACCAAACAAATCGGCAATACTTCGATTGACTGCGATGTAAGGCAAGGAACTGTAGAAGATGCCACGCTGTTTGCCCTTGGGGACAATAAGCACGGCTTAAACATGACGGCAGAAGACTATCGTAAATCGGTCTTAATCATGTTACAGCACCCTACTTGGGGTATGTGGACAAATGCCGTGATTGCCAAGCATATAGGCGTTTCTGCGATGACTGTAGGCCGTGTTAAGAAGGCCAATGAAATCGTGGAACCAGAAGAAAAGACCTATGTTAATAAACAAGGCAAAGAATCTACGATTAAGACAAAGAATCTTGGTAAAAAAGTAGAACAAAAGATTGCCAAGCCAGATGTATCTTCAGCTCAATTTGTAGATGATGATGAGCAAAAGCGAGAGCTGGCACATACCATTGAAGAGCTTGCAGAAGAAAATACATTACTTCGTGACAAAATCGCCATTGGTCAATGGAATGCCTCTGAAATTGAAAAGATCGACATTGAAGAAACTGTAACGAATTTGCGTGAACGCTTACGAATTACAGAAATTGAAAATGAATCGTTGCGTGAGAGCAGAGATATGTGGCAAAACCGTTGTGCAGAAGCAATAAAAGCCCTTAATGCAAAGATCAATGCTGAAAAAAGAAAAAAGGAAAAATAATAATGGAAGACTATTCTCTTTATATTATTAAAGCCCAGAGATTGCTATTACAGATCAATGATGCAGCTAATAAAAAAGATTTTGAAGCTGCTTTTGATTTTGCTTTTGCACTAGAACAACTTTCTGGTATGCTTAAGGACTCGCTAGGAAATAAATAGTTTTACCCACACCGCAGGGTTTGCGGAAGCTAAGGAGTGTGTATGGAATTAGCATTACGAGAGCATCAGTCGTGGGTTATTGATGCTTTAAGACAGGGCTTTATAGATGGGCATCGGACACAACTACTCTATGCACCAACAGGATTTGGCAAAACTGAAGTAGCAATCTCATTGATGAAAGCTACTTCAGATAAATACAAGAAGTCAGCCATTATCCTAGATCGCATTGTGTTAGTAGATCAAACCAGCGCACGGCTATCAAAGTATCGAATCAAGCATGGGGTTTATCAGGCTAATCATTGGAAATTTGATCGCACCCAGCGCATCCAAGTATGTTCAGCTCAGACATTAGAAAAACGTCAAGATATCCCTGATATTGATCTATTGATCGTAGATGAGTGCCACATCACCCGCAAACAGATTTCTGATCTGATTAAAAACCACCCCAAACTAAAAGTTATTGGATTGACCGCAACCCCTTTTACCAAGGGTCTTGGAGAGCTTTACAGTAATGTAGTTTGTGGAGCTACTACCGAATCTTTAGTAGATAAAAAATGGTTATGCCCTCTCAAAGTCTATATCTCTAAAGAAATCGACATGAAAGGTGCAAAAAAGATAGCTGGTGAATGGAGTCCAGAAGAAGTAACCAAGAGAGGAATGCAGATCACGGGTGATATTGTTGCCGAATGGGAAAAGAAATGCCTTGAAGTGTTCGGTAGACCACGCAAGACCATTGTGTTTTGTGCTGGTGTAGCGCATGGAGCAGACTTAGTTCAGCAATTTGCAGCCAAAGGTTATAACTTTGTTTCAATTTCTTATAAGGACAATGATGATTTTAAAAGGGAAGCAATTGAGGAATTTGCAAAGCCTGACACAGATATTCATGGGCTTATCGCTACTGATATTCTTACTCGTGGGTTTGATGTCTCTGATGTTATGGTTGGGGTATCAGCTCGCCCATTTAGTAAGTCTCTTAGTTCACATATTCAGCAGATGGGTCGTGTAATGAGACCGCATGAGGGCAAAGAGTTTGCTCTCTGGCTAGATCACTCAGGAAACTTTTTAAGATTCCGTGATGACTGGGATGAGGTTTACATGGATGGCGTTAAAGATCTGGATAACAAAGCAGAGAAAGCCAAGAAAGAACCTACAGAACGAGTCAAAGAGGCAAGCAAGTGTCCACAATGTAAGCATTTATGGCCTTCTAACAGCGATAGTTGCCCAGCCTGTGGCTATGTTCGTAAAAAGAAAATTGTAGAGACTGTTGCTGGTGAGCTTATTGCATTGGGTGATAAACCTAAAGCGGACAAAAATGAGAAACAACATTTCTATTCAGAGCTCTTATACATCGCTGACAGCAAAGCCTACAACCAGCATTGGGCAAGCCATAAGTATCGAGAGAAGTTTGGAGTATGGCCCAAGGGACTAGAAGAAATTAAACGAATCCCGTCACTAACAACGATGGGATGGGTTCGTCATAAAAACATTGCTTGGAGCAAGCGTAAAAATAAGGATGCAAGATGAGATTTGAGGATTTTGCTAGGTCACATGGGTTAATCATGAACGCATTACATTTTGATCGATGGGTTCCAACACCTACAGAAGATCATCCACGCAGTAGCAACGGACGATATAAATTCTTAGGTAATGTTGGCTGGGTGCAAAACTGGGCAACGATGAATAAGCCAGTCACTTGGTTTGCTGATGGTCATAATGCCTCAAGCCCCGAAGTTAAAGAGAGGATCAATGACTCTCACCGCCAACGCCAGGAGTCGGCTGATAAAGCATCTGCCAAAGCTGGCTGGATCATGCACCAGACCCAGCTTGGAACCCATCCATATCTTGAGCGCAAGGGATTTCCTGACGAGCAAGGGAATGTCTGGGAGAAGGATGGCAAACGCATTCTAGTTATACCAATGAGGATCGACAACAGGCTGGTGGGTGTGCAACTCATCGATGACGAGGGGAATAAGAAGTTCTTGCATGGTCAAACGACCAAAGGGGCAAGTTTTTGCATGAATGCAAAAGGCATTCCGATTTTTTGCGAGGGTTACGCTACTGGACTCTCGATTAGAGAAGTCATGAAGTCCAACAACCTCAAGTATTCGATTTATGTTTGCTTTAGTGCAAGTAACATGAAGTTCGTAGCGGGGACAATTAGGGAGGGGGTCATCGTTGCTGACAACGACCCCAACCATGTTGGAGAGAATACTGCCATAGAAACAGGCAAGCCGTATTGGATCTCCCCCACAGTCGGGGAGGATTTCAACGATTACCATAAACGAGTCGGCAATTTCAAAGCGAGTCAGGCATTGAAGCTAAAATTGTTGCAGACGGGGTTAGTGAAAGCATAGTCAAAGAATATCTTGTTTGTGACCAATACTTCTCACCGATAAGCCTCTGAAACTTAGCCTCAATCTGGCGAGCCCTTTCTCTGGTGATACCAAAGGGGGCTCCAGATTCTGCCAGAGTTTTCCCTTTAGCCCGTGAGACAAGGATTTTCCAGTATTTATCCCGAAGCTCACCCCTGAGCCGTGGATAGATAGATTTAAATTCTTTCTTGGTAGGAAAAGCCACCAACAACCAAGGAGTCTGGTCGTTAGTGGTCTGATTGCGAATGGGGACTTGCCCCTTGCCATCTTTAAGATTCATCTTTTTCTTTCTCTACTACAACATCGCCATGCTGGTTAATGTAATGGGCATCGCCCAATTCTTTGGCACGGATCAGCTCCCTGTATTGTGCCTTCTGATTCATTTCCATCCACTTCTGTGCATCTTTATCAGCTTGATTCATGCTTTTTCCTTTCTTAAACCTTTTACATGGTTTACCCATGATTCAATAACATCCCAGTTAATTCCGATTTCGCAATCGTGGTATTTATTCATGAGCCTCAATACTTCTTGAGCCTCTTCATCTGTCAAATCGTGTGCATCATCATCCTCAAATCCGTTGGCACAAGAATGCACATCAGAAATATGCCACCAGCTTGCCATCCAATCAGGATCAAAATGCCTTTTGACTGCCATCTCTGCCTCGGCCTTGGATCCGTGAGACGGAATATTTACTTCAATCATTACTTTAGCCATGATGAGCCCTCACAATTCTAAAATTTTCCCGATCCTCAAGAATGCTGATATCGCCCATGTTGTAAGCCTTGGTCATGTCGTATAGGAATTCATCCAGCTCGACCAATGCCTCCTCAAAGGTGTCAAAGGTCATAGGGATCTCGTTGTTGTCATCGTCATACTCATGCCAAGTGTTCACCCAGCCATCGCAGATTGTGTTCTCTTGCACTTCAAATTTAATATTCTTCTTCATCTTCTTCCTCCTCTACTGGATCAGTATCAATAACAATGTGACCAAACTTGAGCTTGCCAGACCCGTCATCTACGCACAGAGTTTCTTTATCGAATGTCACAACAATTCCATCATGCCTTGGAAGGTCTTCTACAAGCTCTACGGGAACCAGACCCAGCAAGCCAGCATCTACCCCATACTCACGACCATCTGACCCAGCGTAGCAACCATCGCCCCATTTAGTGCCAAAAGCCAAAACTGCAAACTTCTGGAGCCCGTCCTTTACATATCCAATAGGGCTTTCAAAGTAATTGCAAGTCTCTAACAACGGCAACCAGTCTTTATCTGGCACGGCATAGCAAGGATCCCCGATGACATACTGACCAGCAGAAACCAGCACCTCTACTTTTTTAATCTTCACTTTCATTCTCCTTTAGCCATTTTTCTTCGGCACCAATATCCCAGCATTCGTCAATAAATCCTAACTCCAGACAATTCGAGCACTTACCTTCAAAAGACATCCCCTCCTCGTCATATTCCATTTCAAAAGAGACATCAGGATGTTGCTCGCTAAACCATCTTAAAAACTCAATGGGAGGGCTCCAAGCCGTATCAAAATAGATCATGACATCCTCAGGATTGTCATCATCAAAGTCTTCGACCCGTGCATCCCACTTCGTCCCCCAGTTAGCAACTTGCCAGTCATACCAATGCTCATAGCCATACTTCTCCTTGTTCTTGGCATAAAGAGCTTGCATCTCCTTCTCTTTATCAGAGCCCTGACCAAAGAAGCCAGCATCACAATGAAGATCCTCTGGGCATGGCATCAGATCATTGAACGGACGGGCATAAAGATCATCGCTATCTTCGTATTTATATTTAGGACGGAAAGCCTCAGATAAGAGCTTTCCAGATTCGTTTGTTGTATCGACTGTTAGTCGGTTAAAGCACCAATTAGGCATTTTCTTCCTCCACTATTCCACAATGTTTAACGGATTTGATTTCATTTACATCCAAATCATCGGTAATGTAATGATCGAGCTCACGACCACAGTCGTATAGATCGCCACGCATCACGATGTCCTTAGCTTGCTCAATGGTGTAAGCCTCAACTACATACTGCTTATGCACCAGACAGGTCTCGCTGGTCTCGATTAAGTATTTATTCTTCATCGTCTTCCTCCAGTCGGTCACACTCATCACAAACAAAAATAGGGTGATCGTCAATTACCAATTCCCCAGACCGATACCCATTAAAAGCCACCATTTCGGCATCTTCAGCCGTTTCTGCTTCTACTTCAAAGTATTGGTTTATTGTTGCCAAAACATTGTATTTAGGCATCTTTCTGCTCCTCTAAGTAATTGGTCAATTGCGTTGCAAAGTAAGCCTTATCTACTTGTGTAGGCTCTTGGTCAGGATCCAGCCTTACGGGTGCGAGCTGGAAATACTGAGGGAAGTTCTCATACAAAATCATGGCATTCGTGCCGTCAGCATAAAAATACGCTTCAGCCAGCTTTGCTCCAAAATGCCCTTCCCGCCCACCCTTGATAGCTTGGGCAGAATCAAAACCCTGTTGCCACTTCTGTTTTCTGGTAATCATTCAAAAACTCCTTCATCATCGTTATATTCATCTGGATCGTATTCAGCTTCCCATATGGACGGATTTTCTTTATCAATCTCCATCAAAGTATCGCCTTCAGCAACCTCGTCCCCTACTTCTAAAGCATCGAGCTCGGTCTGGCTCATGTTGAAATACATCCGTGGATCGATCCAGCTATCCCAATAAGCCTCAAAGGGAACCCCCTTCTCAACCACCCCTATATCCACGGCATACTCCACCCCATCATGAAAATCTTTGATGACGGAGTGATACACCTTTACTTCATACTTTTTCATAATTACTCCTAGCAGTTAATGATTGCCAAATGACAATCCCAAAACCCTCATAGAGGGCTTTGAGGTATCACTCGAAATCTGACCCGACCACAACCCCGTTCTTGCGTAGCAAAGCGATTGCATGGTCGTTAAGACTCATTACTCCGTCATACTCAGACAGCGATCTTTTGCCGTCCTTGTCAATGTCAAACCAGAGACCGATACACTCAAAACGATCTAGCGAGGGAATATCCCATTCAATAAACCCTGTATTGTCTTTATGGTAGTAGAGCTCAAGGGTAGATTCATGCTCCCCCAAACCTCTCTCACCCCAAGACCCCTCCAGCATCAGAGGGGATTTAACAGTCATGCTATCAATCAATTCAGCCATTTTTTTCTCCTTATTCAACAGCTTCAACAGCGTAAAAACGACTACCATCATCGTGAAATTCGTATTCATTGATGGTGAGCATTTCGCCAATATTTTCAAAACTAAAATAATGCTCTACATCACGGGCAACCGCATGGAGAAAGGCTTCCAGAGCCATATTGAAAGCATGATGAGCATGACCCGTCTTTTTAAATTCATCGTAAAACTCTTGCCACAGATCGCAGTCAATGCAATAGCCCGTAGGCATATGATCCCGATCAAAGTCTTTGAGCTTCATTCCACGGAACGAGCTGGGCTCTATCGTGGTTTTGACATAGCCCCGATACGATTCAGCCCCGATAGAGTAATCGGTGATCTTAGCCCCAAAGTGACCCACAAAAGCCGTAGCCGATGCCATCGCATCATCAAACCAAGGATATTCATCACCTTGGGCAAATTTCGCTACAGCCTTCTCTTTAGAGGACTGGGTGAGCTCCTCGAATGTATAAACTGCAATTTTTTTGATTTTCATTTTCTAAACTCCTCAAATAAACAAAATAAGAGCCTTGACCGCCTGAGCCACGACATACAGACAGCAAGCCACCACGAGCATATCAAGCAGAAATTCCTTAAGGTCTGGTCTCATTAGTAGCCTCCTTCTCTGCGCCAGTAATACTCCTCGTCCGTGGCGTAGTAGCGCACGGGCTCAAAGTCTTCAAGCTGGGCAGTTGTGACCTTCCCAGACCCTTTGCAAGTCTCGCATCTGCGATCATATGCGCCAGCCCCGTAGCGTTCAAAATCCTCATCGTCCCAATCGTCCCGATCAGATGAAGTAATAACCCCGATAGCCAGCGAATGCTTGCCCTCGCCCTCGCAAGTCGGGCAGATATGCCATTGATTCATTTTTAAACCTCCTAGCAGTTGATTAAATTGATTACCTAAAGGCAATCCCTAAACCCTCCAGAGAGGGCTTAGAGGTGACTTTATTTGAGCTGTGACTGAATGTCCTTTCCGAGTTGAATCCAGCTCTCAGGATGCACCAGACCAAGAGGCGGGTAGTCCTCAGGCTTGCTCTTGGCTACCTCGTCCGTGAATCGCTCTAGAGCCGTGAGGATCATGAGGACGGCTAAGGGGTGAGACTTCATTATCTGATTGAGTTTTTTTGATTGCATGATTACAGGCTCCTGAAGTAATAGCCGTCAGCTTCCCAGAAATCGTGACGGAGCTCACAATCCCAGTAGGCTTGAAAATCGAAGTAAGAGCGCACAGTCTGGGGAACCTCGGAGAGGAGCCCCGTCTCGTCTGCATAATCCTCAGCAAAAGCCTTATCGCTGTCGGCTTGCCCCCAATAAGCCTCCTCGATCTTGTCGATGGTGATGTCTGAGGCATAAAAGAAATTCGAACAATAAGCCTCGATGATCTCCATATCTAGGTGAGTGCCGTCCAGCTCCTGAGCAAACTCTGCCCACTCGTCCATGCTGAATGCATCGCAGTTACTGGAGTAGAACGGCTTTAGGATTGCACCCTCATAATCAGCCATGAGAATTTCATCGATTTCAGCCTCTGGGAATTCAACCTCCAGAGCTTCCTTGATATCGTCCCAGCTACGGACGGGCAGAAGATCGACCCAGACCCCTTTAGTCGGGATCCCATCGATATAAAAGAAACCAGCAACCCCACTCTCTGGGGATCTGGCACAAGTTGAATTTAAACGGGCGGTGATTGATTGGTCTAGCATGATTTATTGCTCCTTTTTGAATGAGATAAAAACAAAGTCGGACGGGGCAACAGCAGAGCCTTGCTCGTCCTCGTTGAAATGCAATTTTTTGCCATCGAAATAAATGCTCCAGACCTCCGAGTCCTGACTGCGATCAGGAGAGAAGAAGCACAGAACATCACCAACACGGACAGCCGAAGCCTTGATTCTTTGAATATCTAAACGCATAAGATCCTCACTCGTAACGGGGTTTTACATCTGGGAACGGCTTGGCATAGCCACGGGAAAACAAGAAACGGAATTCACCTTCAGAGAGCACGGAATCAATAGACCTCCGCCCAGAGTTGAGCTCGGTCTCTACATCGTCCAGACTGTTTCGGTAAGCGATAGCCTCCGCCTTGGTCTTGAAGATGCGATTCGCTGGATGGTCTTCGGGCTCGCCATAGTCAAACCACCAGCCACCCTCCTCACGACCACCAAAAGCCCTATCGATTAAAAATAAATGAACAGAAAACATAATGCCCCCCTTAGTAGCCATTAGCCAGAGCCCAGCTATCGATAGTGTCGATAGTGTGCTCGCTTACTGGGAAAACTCGCCCCTCTGAATCCTCCAGAGAGCCGTAAGCTAAAAGCCATTCCAGCGATCCAGATAAATCTTCCCTGTTGATCCAGCAACCAGTCACCCGATCTGGGCTCTGGTCTCCAGCTCCGTCCATGTCCGTGTCGAGTGTGACCTCGTATCCGTGGATTACTTTCTCAATAACCATGCAACCTCCTAGCAGAAAATTAAACAGATGAATACAAATACAACCTACCTACTCTCGTGATTCTAACAAACAAAACGCTTGACAAGCAACAGAAGTAAACAAAAAAGAAAAAGAAATATTGAGCCCTTATGCTGTCAGGGTTTGCGGGCGATCAAGGCCGTAAGCAGCTTATGCACCTCCAATAGATATAAGGGTTCCAAGGCGATGACTGAAAGAAAAAACAAAGCGCAACCCGCAGAGCCTTATAAATCAAGGGGGCATTTTCAAAGTGACCAGGAATAAAACCCGCAAAGCCTTACGAGCTGGGGGAGTTGATCGCGCGATCTTCATCGCTGGACGGGGGAAAGAAAGCGAAGCGGAACAGCCCAAGGGATGACACTCAGAGAGGAGAAGACAGAGAGAGAGGAGAGACCCAGACACTCAGAGACCCTCCGACCCTTGCAGACCTTGCAGAAATGTCCTAAGCTCAGGAGATGCAGATTCTTAAAAAATACTCATGAAACTCACACGAAAGCAGATAGCAGAGGGGCTCCAGTCCGTGCCAATGGCGGAGATCATTCTCGGCACGGGCAACCCTACGAACCAGAAGCTAACAGCCAAGCAGATCAAGTTTGCCGAGGAGATCGCCAAAGGTGAGACCAAGGCGGGAGCGTATCGCAAGGCATACAAGACCAAGGGCAAGCCAGAGACCCAGAGCAAGCGAGGGCAAGAGCTCACCAAGAACGGGGCAGTATCAGCCCAGATAGAGGCATTCAAGGTGGCGATTAAAGCTCAGGAATATCTTCTCCCCGCTCATTTGAGGGCGCTCACAATCCACCAGCTAACAATGAAAGCGCTTGATCCTGATCTAGCCCCTGCACAGCAGATCAGATGTCTGGAGCTCATCGGCAAGATGACCGAGGTCTCTCTCTTTACTGAACGCAGAGAGATCATTCACACTAACGACAGCACCAGCTTGCGGGATCAGTTGCTCTCCTCTCTCCGTCTGGCTATTCGTTCCAGCTCGGCTATCGATGCAACAGCGAAGACCAGAGCAGACCGCCTCCTCTCTGAGCTGGACAGCACGGCTCTGGACGATGACCAACAGCCCGACCAGATAGACCAAGAGCATCCAGACCAGCAGACTGCAAGCATTGAGGACGGGGAAGGGGCATCTAATCCAGTTCTGGTGACCCCACCGACCCCCGACACCCCTTTTTCTACAATTGCTGACTCCGCCCCCTTGCATAGTAATCCACTCAAAGAATCGCACACACTAACAGGTGTTAGTGTGACTAATCCTTTAGAATCAAGCACTTCCGTGTCCATTGGGGTAAACCCGCATTCATTTAAAGATGATAGGGAGGGGGTCAAGAGTTCTGGACAGGCCCCCGTAGAAGCTGATATAGAAACACCCCCCTTATGATTTTTTTACAAAAACGGAGAAAAAATATATGAAAATTTCTGACGAGTACCCAGACCTACTTAAGGCCGATGGCTTTGATGAAGCTGTTATTGGCATAGCCCATAGAATTGGCTTAGAAGTGATCTGTTATGACCTACATAAGGTTATAGAGATTCTGATGACCAGAGATGGTATGGACGAGGAAGAGGCTTGGGAGTACTACCAGTTTAATATTGCTAACGCATGGGTAGGAGAATCTACTCCAATTTTTATTGAAAGGATGGAGTTATGAAGATGCCGATGGTATGCAACCATTGTGGGAAAAGAATTGTCTTTGGTAACTGGTACAAGTTATTGGCAAATAGATTCTTTGGTAAATGGATCTGTCGTTGTGGCTGGCCTAAATATGTCTGGGACCGCTTTAAATGACATTAGAAGATTGGAAAAAACAGAACGACATGGAAGTGGCTATCCTAGATCAAGTCATTGGCTTGTTAGTGAAGTTTCGTGATGCAGCTGCAATATCGTCTTATCCAGGGGGCCTGGGGGATTTAGGAATTAGGAAAAAGCAAACATGGGATTATCAAGATGGCATGGAGGACTGCGGAAAATGAATATGGAAGAGTTAGATCTAAGGATTGGCGAAGTCAGTAGTTATCTTAATATCCTATTGCACAAAAAAATATTGATGGAAAAGATTGAAGCGGGTCGTAGGGTAAGCGCAGAAATTCAGACTGAAAAACTATTGGAAAGATTATGCGAAAGAAAAGAGAAATGACTCCTGCACAAAAAGAGACGTTCTTGGTCATTGATGAATGGTGGAAACAGTTTGGTTTTGGGCCATCTATTGATGACATCATGAAGTTAACTGGCGAAAAAGGCAGGGGTAATGTATCCCGCAAAATGAAAGTCTTAATTGAACTTGGGGTTTGTAAAGGGGTCAAGGGTAAGACAAGATCTATTCGCCCAGCGTATTTAAAGCTACGGAACATTAAGTGAACGTAGAAGAAATCTTAATGGCTTTAGTAGAGCTACTCCCTCAGGAGGAGCAGGAGAAACTTGCACCTTTGGCTATGGGTTATACCGATGCCAAGAAACGGGAAACAGGGCAAATTAGCTTTTTATCCTTTGTGCAAACCATGTGGCCTGGGTTTATCTATGGGGACCACCATGCATTAATGGCTGATAAATTTGAAGATATTGCCAATGGCAAATCTAAACGGCTGATTATTAATATGCCNCCCCGCCATACTAAATCGGAGTTTGCCAGTTTTTTATTACCCGCTTGGTATCTTGGTAAATTTCCTAATAAAAAAATTATTCAATGTTCCAATACGGCTGAACTTGCGGTAGGATTTGGACGTAAGGTTCGTAACTTGGTGGACTCCGATGCGTACTCAAAAGTATTCCCTAATGTTGCACTTAGGTCAGATTCCAAGGCTGCTGGTCGTTGGGCCACTAATGCTAATGGTGATTACTTCGCTATTGGTGTTGGGGGTACTGTCACAGGTAAGGGCGCAGATCTACTCATTATTGACGATCCTCATTCAGAGCAAGAAGCAGCCTTAGCTGCTAATGACCCTTCGGTCTTTGATAAGGTTTTTGAATGGTATACGTCTGGTCCACGTCAACGTCTCCAACCAGGAGGATCCATAGTTATCGTGATGACCCGCTGGTCAAAGCGAGACCTAACAGGAAAGATCTGTCAATCCATTATTGACCGAGATGGCGAAGTATGGGACATGATTTCCCTACCAGCCATTAAAAAAAACGAAAAACCTCTATGGCCTGAGTTCTGGAGTTATGACGAACTATGCGCCCTGCGGGAAGAACTACCGCTATCCAAATGGGCAGCGCAGTATCAACAAGACCCTACCTCAGAAGAAGGTGCGCTAGTTAAACGAGAATGGTGGAAAGAATGGGAAAACGAAAGACCGCCACAATGCAACTTTATTATCCAATCTTGGGATACCGCCTTTACTAAGAATGAGCGTTCAGACTATTCCGCCTGTACAACATGGGGTGTCTTTTACATGAATGAGAATGAAATGGATCCCCATATTATTCTTTTGGATGCGTATAAAGAACGGCTTGAGTTTCCTCAGTTAAAAGAAAGAGCGCATCAAATGTACCAAGAATGGCTACCAGATGCGTGTATTGTGGAAGCAAAAGCATCAGGATCACCATTGATTTTTGAACTAAGAAGGATGGGCGTACCCATACAGGAGTACACTCCTACTCGTGGAAATGATAAGATTTCAAGGGTTAATGCTATTTCCGATCTATTTGCCTCAGGTAAAGTCTGGGCTCCCCGTAAACGCTGGGCAGAAGAAGTAATCGAAGAATTAGCAGCCTTTCCAAATTCAGACCACGATGACTTAGTGGACTCTACAACTCAAGCTTTGCTCCGCTTTAGAAAAGGTGGCTTTGTAAATCTTCCTACGGATGAACCCGATGAACCTCGTGAGTTCCGTAGAAAAGTAGCCTATTACTAATATTCGGAATAGAATAAACAAACTTTAAAGGAACACTTTATGGCAATCGAAAAGTCTTTATACGAAGCCCCGCAAGGCTTGGCAGCTATTGATGCTCCAGATATCGAAATTGAAATCGAAGATCCAGAGGCAGTCAGAATTGGCATGGGTGATTTTGAATTAGAAATTTTACCTAGCGAGATTGAAGACTTTAATGAAAATATTGCAGAAAGCCTTTCTGATTCTGTATTGCAGACTTTAGGTTCTGAATTAGTAGAAGACTTTATTGCAGACGTTGATTCCCGTAAAGACTGGATTCAAACCTATGTTGACGGTTTAGAGCTACTTGGTTTAAAGATTGAAGAACGCTCAGAACCTTGGGAAGGAGCTTGTGGTGTTTATCATCCTATCCTAGCCGAAGCAGTCGTAAAATTCCAAGCTGAAACAATTATGGAGACTTTTCCAGCCTCTGGTCCTGTTAGAACCCAGATTATTGGCAAAGAAACTCCAGAGAAAAAAGATGCAGCCCAGCGTGTCGAAGATGACATGAACTATGAAATTACCGATGTTATGGTGGAGTTTCGTCCAGAACATGAACGGATGCTTTGGGGCATGGGTTTATCTGGCAACGGATTTAAAAAGGTTTATGAAGACCAACAGCTAGGCCGTCAGGTTTCCGTTTATGTTCCTGCTGATGACCTTGTAGTTCCTTATGGCGCATCAAACCTTGAAACTGCAGAACGTATTACCCACGTTATGCGTAAAACCGAAAATGAGATGCGTAAGCTTCAAGTATCAGGCTTTTACCGTGACGTAGACCTTGGCGATCCAATCAATACATTAGATGAAGTAGAAAAGAAAATTGCAGAAAAGCTGGGTTTTAGAGCATCTACAGATGACCGCTTTAAGATCCTTGAGATGCACGTTGATCTAGACTTAGAAGGTCATGAGCACACAGATAAAACTGGCGAACCTACTGGTATCGCATTACCTTACGTTGTCACAATTGAAAAGAATACATCGACCATTCTTTCAATTAGACGTAACTGGAGGGAAAATGATAAAAAACATCAAAAAAGGCAGCATTTCGTCCACTATGGCTATATTCCTGGTTTCGGTTTTTACAATTTTGGTATTGTCCATTTGCTCGGTGCTTTTGCTAAATCTGGCACTTCAATACTCCGCCAGCTGGTTGATGCAGGGTCACTTGCAAACTTGCCAGGTGGCTTTAAGACCCGTGGGTTGCGAGTCAAAGGTGATGATACACCGATAGCCCCAGGCGAATTTAGGGACGTTGATGTCCCAAGTGGTGCAATGAAAGATAACATCATGCCATTGCCGTACAAAGAACCAAGCCAAACCTTGATTACTTTGTTAAATCAAATCATTGAAGACGGACGTAGATTTGCTTCGGCAGGGGATTTAAAAGTCTCTGATATGTCTAGCCAGTCCCCAGTTGGTACTACTTTGGCTATCTTAGAGCGCACACTTAAAGTAATGTCTGCGATTCAAGCCCGTATTCACTACGCCATGAAACAGGAATTTAAACTGCTTAAAGAGATTATTGAAAACAATGCTCCTGGCGATTACGATTACCAACCTGATACAGGCACTCCAAAGGCACGGAAAAAAGACTATGCGATGGTTAACATCATCCCCGTCTCAGATCCTAATGCAGCTACGATGTCTCAAAAAGTAGTTCAATATCAGGCCGTTTTACAGCTGGCTCAGACTGCACCACAGTTATATAACCTACCGTTTTTGCACCGCCAGATGCTTGGCGTAATTGGGATTAAGAACGCCCAAAAGCTAGTGCCTTTGCCAGAAGATGAAAAGCCATGTGATCCTATTACAGAGAACATGAATGCCTTAAAAAACAAGCCTTTAAAAGCGTTTATGTATCAAGATCATCAAGCCCATATTCAAATTCATATGGCTGCTATGAATGATCCAAAGATCAAACAAGTCATTGGTCAAAATCCACAAGCTCCTATGATGATCCAAGCGATGCAAGCTCACATTACTGAGCACGTTGGCATGGAATATAGACGGCAGATGCAACAGCAAATGGGCATTGAAATTCCATATAGCGAGGATGGCGAAGAAGCATTGTCTCCAGAAATGGAACTTCAGATTTCCCGTATGGCAGTTCCTGTAGCTCAGAATTTGTTAAAACAAAATCAAACTGCTGTGGCAGCCCAACAAGCTCAACAAGCTCAAAACGATCCTATTGTTCAAATGCAAATGAAAGAATTGCAACTTAAACAACAAGAAATGGATCTTAAGCAGAAGAAATTGCAGATTGATGCTCTTTCTAAAGCTGACCAATTGGAAATTGAAAAACAACGTATTGCAGCCCAAAAAGAAATTGCTGGTATGCAAGTTGGAGCCAAAACAGAAAAAGATAAAGCTGAATTGGCTGCTAAAGAACGTATGGAAGGTTTGCGTATTGGAGCTCAAACTGGTCAAGCTAAAGCTCAAATTAATGCTCAAAAACAGCAAGAAGCTGCACGTTTAACAGTAGATTTGCATAAACACAACACTCAACAGAAAGTTAAACCAAAAGGTAAAGAATGAAAGAAAAAATACTAGATCATCTAATCCAAAACCTAGATGAGAAAGTTCGGAGGCTCGAAGAGTCTCTGGGTACGGGAGAAGCTAAAGACTACTCTGAGTACCAGCGGATGTGTGGAGAGATTACAGGCCTTCTCACCGCACGTCTTTATATGTTAGACCTGAGAAAAAACATGGAGAATTTTGATGAGTGAAATCATATTGGGTTCAAACCCCGATGATGTAACCGCAACCACAGTACTACCAGAAACACCCGAAGAAAAAGCCAACCAACTACCAGAACCCTCTGGATATCGCATCCTTTGCGCTATTCCAGATGCCGAAAAAGAACACGCAGGAGGCATTCTTAAAGCTGATTCCACATTAGCTTATGAAGAAGTCCTATCTACTGTGTTTTTTGTGGTCAAAATGGGTCCTGATTGCTACTTAGACAAGACTAGGTTCCCTAATGGACCTTGGTGCAAAGTCGGTGATTTTATTTTAGCCCGTCCAAACACGGGAACTAGACTAAGAATTCACGGTAGAGAGTTCCGAATAATCAATGATGATTCTGTCGAGGGTATTGTTCAAGATCCTCGTGGCATCACTCGTGTTTAAGGAGATAAAACATGGCTGAATTTAAAGGTGAAGAGTTTAAATTCCCTGATGAAGTGGAAAATGAACCAGAAACTAAGTTTGAAATTGAAATTGAAGATGATATTCCACCAGAAGATAAAGAAAAAACACCTCTTCCCAAGAATATTGTGGACGAAATTGATGAAGATGACTTAGAAAACTACTCTCAAGAGGCAAGACAACGACTTTTTCAAATGAAAAAGCTGGTTAATGATGAGCGCAGGGCAAAAGAAGCAGCTTTGCGTGAACATCAAGAGGCTATTCGTGTAGCTAACTTAGTTATTAATGAAAATAAAGCCTTAAAAGGCCGTTTAAATGACGGAGAAAAGGTTTATGTTTCAACTGCTAAGGAAAATATTTCTCGTGAGCTTTCTGAAGCAAAGCGTGAATATAGAGAAGCGTATGACTCTGGCGATTCTGAAAGACTTGTAGAAGCACAAGAGCGTTTAACTGAAGTTAAGATGAAAGCTCAAGATATTGAGCGTTATAAACCTCAGTATGACGAAAATGCTTTACAAGCTCAGGAAAATGAAGTACAAATACAACATCAGCAACCAGCACCCCAGCGATTGGATTCAAAAACCCAGTCGTGGCTTGACAAAAACAAGTGGTATGGTGAAGATGATGATATGACATTCCTGGCATCAGGTATTCATAGGCGTTTAGAAAGGGAAGGAGTACCTTTGGGCTCCGATCACTACTGGAACGTCATTAATACTGAAGTTCGGAAACGCTTTCCAGAGAAATTCTCTGAAGAGGACACAGGGACCAAAGACCCTGTAAAAATTAATAAACCCAGCACGGTAGTAGCACCTGCCACTAGGTCCACATCCTCCAAAAAGATCAAACTTACGCAGACACAGTTAGCTTTGGCTAAGAAATTCAACCTTTCTCCAGAGCAATACGCTATGGAATTAACTAAATTGGAGTCCCAAAATGGATAAACAAACTAGAGTTCCCCGTGAAGTAAGCAATCGTCAACAAGAAGAACGTCCCAAAGCATGGAGACCGCCTGAGTTGTTGCCAGAACCTGATAAACAGGCTGGTTTTGCTTATCGCTGGATTCGTGTTTCTATGTTGAATCAAGCTGATCCCCGCAATCTATCATCCAGACTGAGAGAAGGATGGGAGCCAGTAAGAATCGAAGAGCAACCGAAATTTAAATTGCTAGTTGATCCCGATGGACGTTTTAAAGACAACATCGAGATTGGCGGGTTATTACTCTGCAAAACCCCAGAAGAGTTTGTTCAACAACAGCAGGATTACTATGCTGAGATGACCAGACAACAAACGGAAGCTGTAGATAATAATTTAATGCGCCAGAGTGACCCAAGGATGCCAATCTTTAATGAACGGAAATCTACGACAAGCTTTGGTAGAGGTAATCAATCTTAATAAGGAGTTTTAAATGGCATATCCTACCGTTTCTGCCCCATACGGTCTAAAGCCTATAAACCTTATTGGTGGTCAAGTTTTTG
>JGI24890J29729_1000683_pt1 | contig 19485 bp, 44 predicted proteins | sample FreactcultureFD7_FD_29729 | JGI IMG/M metagenome (IMG submission 29729)
ACTCGGGCTTGCTCATACCGCTCTCGCAAACTCGCCGAACAGCCGCTTGGCCGCTTTGATGTAGGCGGCATGAGCCTCCTCGGGCGTGTCATGCAGGCCCAAATCGATCTTCTTGTAATCGACGAAGATTTGCGCCCGCCACCGCCCCGTGAACGAGCAATAGTGAACGCCCTTGTACCCGGAGGTGTTGGTTGCCCGGCGGGCGCCGTTGCGGTTGTTCTGCGCGCTGGAGCACTCCCGCAGGTTCTCAATGCGGTTGTTGGCGCGATTCATATCAATGTGATCGATCTGATCATAGGGCCAGCGACCGTGGACCCAGTACCAGGCCAGGCGGTGAGCGGAGTAGCGAACGCTGTCAATGCTGATTGTGATGTAGCCGTTCTGGCTCCACCCCGCCCGATCGCCGGGCTTGGCGCGCTTGGCGGTGGGCTTGAGCCAGATGAAGTCACCAGTATCGTGATCGTAGCACATGAGTTCGGCCAGACGTTCCCGCGTCAGCGGTTCATTCTCAACCCTCCGCGTGCCTCCGCAATAACTGCAATCCGACGAGAAACCGTGCCTCGCGCAGCGCCAACAGTCCCGGTGCGTCTTGCGCGGGTAAAGGGTTTCGTCGGCCATCAGCCCACCCAGTTAATCGGGCCGCCCATGGCGCGGCTCATAGTCTGCATCCGCTCCTCGAACACGCTGGTCTTTTCCTTGTCGAAGGTGACCGACGACAGGAGCGCAATGGCGCCGGTGACAATGGCGCGCTGCCGGCGGTAGTTCTGCTCAGCGTGAGCGGCGCCGTCCCGCAGCATGTCAACGATACCCCTACCCTTGAAGCGGGCGTTGTGAGTGTTGAAAAACGCCGCGGCCCGGCGCGTGTTGCGCTCGGCGATGCCGATGTTGCCCAGTTGGGTGCGGAGGAGAGCGGCGGCTTCGGCGGGAATGTTGAGATATTCCGGCTTGAGGCCGGCCGCCGCGACCTCGGAAACTGCGCTGCACATGGCGTCAAAGGCGCACTGGGCGATGGCGGCGTCGAGGTCCATGACGGACCCGGTGATGTCGTACTGCTTGCGCTTCTCGTCGTCGGTGAGGATGTCTTTTGCCTGTGCGATAAGCGCAAAAGCCTCCGGTGATCCTCCCTTATCGGGGTGAGCGGTCTTGGCCGCCTTGCGGTACGCTTTCCTGATATCGGCCTTGGTGGCGTCTTTGGCTACGCCGAGGGCTTCGTAGAGGTCGGTCATAGCCCCATCCTCTCGCGCCACGGCAGGTGCTCCTCAAGCTCGCCGGGCAGTTCCTCCCTGTCGGTGAACAGGCGGGTATGCACCTCGACGGGCTCGGGCTCCTCGGGTTCCAGGTCCAGCGTGACGACCTCGCCGCCGCAGTAGATGTTGAAGCGGCAGGCGATCTCGCAGGCGGTCTTGGCGTCGGCGCCGGCGGCCATGGCTCCCAGAGCGAGTTCGTCGCCGGCCCCCCACGCCTTCATTTCGGGGGCTGCATACTCAACCCAGCCCTTGCCCCACCACTCTCGGATCATACCTCCGCGCTTGACCAGGATGAACGTGCTGTCGTCGGAGGCTCGTGGCTCCCACTCGGGCATACCGTCGCCGCTATGGCGTTGGACGCCTTCAAGGCACTTCTCCAGAAACGGGACGAACCCACAGAAAGCCCAGAGCGTTCCATCCGGGAGGCGGCCGATCTTTGGCGGGCAGGGGACAATCAGGCAGTTGTCGGAGCACATGCTGTCGGCGGCAAGGATGCCATCCCGAAGGGCGATGACGGTCAATCGGCCTCTCCCATGCCCGTCCGCAGGAGGTGGCGGGCAAACTCGGTGGTGGACATGTCGCACTCAACGGCCGCGGCGGCTACCCGGGCCTTGAAGGCCGTGGTCACCGGAATGTCGATGTGGACGTTCAGGGCGTCTGATCCCTTGGTCGCGTAGACCCTGTTGGGTGCGCGGCGCTTCTTGGGGGCTTCAGCCATCAACCCTTCCCTTTCAGATTGTCCCGCCAGAAGTGGCCCGCCGATACCGCCGACTTCAGGCGCTCAACCAGTTCGGCGTCGATGTTTGTGTAGCTGTATTCCCGCCCGTTCTGGAACTGCAGGACCAGTTCCCTGGACTCCGGGTCGTATTGCCCGCCCGCGAGCACGGACGACGCGAGGCTGAAAGTGTCGATGTCGGCCATCAGTTCACCAGCACGAAGCGGACAAACTCACCGCAGTATCCGTGGATCGGGTCCATCGTCGGGAACGCCGACGCCATCCGGTTGGCCTCGATCACCATGCACTGGGCCTTGGTATCCAGCCTTGAGGTCGTGACGGCCACGAACGACACGGGCGGGAAGCGCCGGCAAACCTTGTCGGTGTGCTGGAAGTATTTGCAGTCGCCGCAAGCCTCGGCGTTCACTGCTCCGCATCCTTCGGNGCGCGGGCGGGCTTGGCGGCGACGGCTTGGGCCAACGCAGGCTGATTCTTCAGCGAGCAGTCGCCGTTGCCCGGCTCNCTCTCAACCCAGCCCATACAAGCCGANCCCCGGCAGGTGTANCCGCTCGTGTTCTGAACGTGGACGTGCCGGTCNGCGCCCGAGATCAGCGTGGCCTGGACCAACGCGGGCATACCAATGCAGGCCTTCTGCTTGGCTTCGTCTTCAGTCATATCTCGACTCCCTGTCTGTGAGGAACGCACTATCCGATAGGATCATCTGGGGCGCAAGGGGGAATCGGCAGGGCATCCACCAGTGCGATCCTGCGGCCTAGCCACAACATACATGGAACCGCCATACTATTTCCAAGGGCTCGGTACATTGGTCCATCCGCTGGGGGCTTTCCCTTGATCCGCACGTCGGACAGGTACGTGTCTGGGAATCCCTGGAGTCTGGCCGCCTCTTTGGGCGTCAACCGCCTCACCGCAGACCGCACGGCGTCGCCGTGCGGTTGCCGGGTTTCCAGCGTGAACATCGGATCGCCGGGTTCGCCGAGGCCCATGCCGTTCGCCCGTTTGTCCCGATCATGCTGTTCCGCATACTGAATAGGCAGGGCCACAAAGTCCCGCGTAGAGCCGCCCGACGCCGACCTGAGCGCGCTCACCTGATCGTGAACCTCCGGCATCGCGCCGCCCTCACGGCCGCGTAGGGCGAAGGCTATGGCGGGCACCTTGCTCTTGTCCAGCGTCGGTGAGTGATCTTCACTGGCACTGGCGCCTTGGTGGCTTGAGTTCTGCCAGCCAAAGCACACCGGCACGATCGGCGTCCCTCGGCCAGTACCATCCTCCGAGGCGTCGAAGCCTTCAGCCCGAAGGCTGTGGGCGATCAGATCGCCCCCTCGCGCACTCACGCGGTTGCCGTTGCCGGTGATCGCCTGAGCATACTGGGCCTCGCGGGCGTTGAAGTCCTTGTTGCTGTTCGACGGAGTCAGGTTGAACGCTATGAGCGGAGCGCCATCGCCATCGCCCTCGCTAGAGGGACCCTTGTAGTCACGGGATTTCAAGGCCGGACTGATGACCGGGATGTACGTGTCCGAGTCCTCGCGGTGGGAGGCGTTAGCCCTGGCCCGAAGGCTTCGGGCCAGGGGCTCGGCCACACAGTCGCCGACGAACCCAGTCGTCTGGTTGGCGCCGACACTCTGAGTGTCGGCCACGTCGCACGCGGCGGCCTGGTCCAGGCCGCCGTCTAGGTCGAAGTCAGTCCCGAGGCCGCCGCCCGCAGTGCTTCTGCTAGGGATGGTGGGAGCTCTTTGCCCCGCTTCTCGGCGCGGCGGAGGATCCCCGCGCAGGCTCGCGCGCTCAAAAAGTACCGCTGCGGCACGTCGCCAGTCTCCAAGGTATCCGACAACGAACACACGCTTGCGTCGTTGGGCCAGTCCGAAGAACTGAGCGTCAAGGGTTCGATAGGCCCACCCATACCCGAGTTCGCCCAAGCCCCCGACGAAGGAACCAAAGTCCCGTCCTTCGTTGCTCGACAGGACGCCGGGGACATTCTCCCAAACCACCCAGCGGGGCCGCAATCGGCCAGCAAGCGCAAGGAATTGAAGGGCCAGGTTACCACGGTCGTCAGCCATTCCTCCTCGGAGGCCGGCGACTGAGAATGACTGGCAAGGTGTTCCTCCGACGAGAACATCGATAGGGTCGTATTCGCCTTCGCGGATCGTGGTGAAGTCGCCATGCAGGGGTGTCTCCGGGTAGTGGTGTTTCAGAACGGCGCGCGGGAACGCCTCAATTTCCGACATGAACGAACAGTGCCAGCCGAGTGGTTGCCATGCCACCGACGCGGCTTCTATTCCCGAGCAGACGGACCCATACCTCACCCGCAGTCCCCGCACATCCTGCTCGCGGCGGGCCCGACAGGGTACACCCGCACCCCGCACTCAGGGCAGCGGTGGATGATCTCGCAGACTCCGGGCGGTAACTTGCCCACGATCGCCTTGATCTCATCGTCATCCAGACCGCACTCGTGAAGTGCGTGGGCCAGCCGACGCTCCAGCACGGTCCACGTCGCCATGTCGTCCAGCCGGCGTGGCGCGGTCATCCGCTTGCGGGCTTCGTCGAGGCTGTACACGGCGGCCACAAACGGCTCGGGGTTGATCGACACGGGCTTCAGGTCAGGTTTCATCGGGCTTCCATAGGTCGGCGTTGGTGACAAGCGACACCCGCTCAGGGTCCGCCAGCAGGTCCTGCATCACCCCTTCCACCGGATATCCTCCCGAGCCCGCTCAATCGCCGCGGCCTCCTCAAGCAACCTCCGAACCCGCAGAAACGACTGCTGCTTCTTCACGCCCGACATCCGCGTCGTCAGAGCAACAGCCTGGATCCCCGCGGCCTCAAGCCGAAGCGCCCGAGGGTTCGTCTTGATGTCAACGCCGCTCATGCGCCGACATCCGCGCAAGCCAACGCCGCCAGAGCCCGGCAGCACGACGGGCACAGCATCATCTCGGTATCGGTATCGTCAATCGACACCACCCTCTCGCAATCCGAACGGCACTCGGCACAGTGGTAATAAGACCACGACGTGTTGCCGATGATCTTCGCCACCGCCGCGGGGGTCAGGTCCGCCGGCGACAGATCGCACAGCGCCTTGTAAACCGCGTCCGTGCTATTACTCAGCGCCACCTGCTGATCCCGCGGGTACTGCCGACGCCACGCCTCAGCGACGCCAACACACTTCGCCCTCGCAAATAACAATCTCATCTACTCCTCCCTGCCAAAGCCCGATCGGTGACCAACGTAGTGGTCCTCGTCCGCAGCCAATCCATCATACAAACCCGACCACCAAGCCCCGTACCAGGGCGGCAAACCAAACCCTCCAACCCAGCCAGGCGGCGGACCAACCACAGATGCCCAGTCAGTCATTGTACGACCCCACCAACAGGTTCTGACAAAAATCCAGAACCGGCATGTCACCAAACCAGCACGCCACCTCAATCACCACCAGACGATCCGCGATCATCTCACGCGGGATGAAGTCCTCATGCTTGACCGTGAACTCGCCCAGCCGACTCTGCATCTTGTCGCCGACGGCCATCAGAACTCCACCTTCTCGTCATCCTCAGACGACGCCCCCAACTTCCGCCGCGTCTCNTCAAACATCTTTCGCTGCCACTCCGGCATCGGNATCGCATCCAGTTTCGACTTCGGAACCACAACCGGCNTCTCAACCATCTCAGCCGCAGGCTTCAGTTTCGCCACAGGAACCGACGCTGGCTTCTCCACAACCACCCGCACCNAAGCCAAATACGCCTCACACGCCTCAACAATCAAAGCCGTCCGGTCCATCCCCGTCACAGCCTTCCGCGCATCAAGACGATCCAGCAAATCACCCGTCAGCTTAACCTGTATCGGTATCTTCCTCATAACCCGTACATCCGTATGACCCATCCGTATTGACCATCCGTATAGCCGTGTGCCCGTATGGTCAAGCCGTATGTGCGTATATCCGATGGACCCCGAATTTAAATTTGGGGGAGAGAAGTTACCTCCATCGGAATGAATCGCGCGCGTCCCAACGCGCCAGCGGATCGCGCGGTATAGGGCCAGGCCAGGGTCGCCCTAATCGCGCAGAAGCCCCATTATCGGAAGTGAAAGCAGGGTGTTCAGTAGCATTTAATCAGGTCGCCGAGAGGCTTTGAGCATTGACGGTCGCCTATACTGCGAAACCGGCCTGCAGATCGGCGGATCAATACTCGCGGCGACTTCCCCCTGATCCGCCGGCCGCGTGCGTGAGCGCGCGAACTGGGCGGCGTTCTTTATGGTCCAAGCGCCGCCCCTTGTCCATGCGAGCGAGCGAGGCTTACGGCTTGAGGCGCGGCTTGCATCGTTTGATGGCCTGCCTTGACGGTTTGAGGTTACGGCTTGACCTTGAGGGGCGGAGAGGGAGGGGGAGGCGGGGTAGGTTTAGGGGGAATGGGTAGGTTTGCCTCTGTCCTGCGGTCTGGGCGGTGCTAGCGGTCGACCATCAGCCGTTGGGGTCTCTGATCCGGTGGCGCCGGTCGAGGGGCTTTGGGGGGGTCGCGCTGGGGCTGGAATGGCATTGCAGGGGAGGGAGGCGCGGAGCGAGAGACTTTGGCGAGTAGTGTCATGCGCCTCTGACTGTTTGAGGCGTGAGCGGCATTGGCGAGCGCGAGGCGGAATCGGTCTGTGTGCGCCTTATGCGCCTCTAGCAGGGGCTGCAGGTCGCCGAATATGGTTAGGATTGAGGTTTTATGCGTGCGCCACGTTGGGACATGCATCCGGGCGATATGGCATAGTTCGTGATCCTGGATCGGTAGCGGCCTGCATTCGCTTATCCAAAAATGTATAACCAGCCGACACAGTCCGCCGAATCCTGCAGATGGTAGCGCGAGCGCGGCGGGATGATCGTAGAGGAGATCAATGGGCATAGGCTCGACGCGCGGCCTGCCTGTTTTGGTCCGTCTAGGCATAGGCGCCCATGTACGCGCGTAGGGGAGGAGGCGCAAATGCGTGCGCGTGCGAAAATGGTGTTGACATTATCGGATGATATGGATTAGAGAGTGAATCACAGACGGATTGACCGCCTGCAAACGGAGATCGACCGATGAAACACCTGATCGCCTTTATTGAGGAACATGGCCAAGTCGCATTTGAGCAAGATGGCGACTTGATGGTTCTCGCTCACTCATCCGATCGCGAAGGTCGCTCCTATTACGAATGGGAGAGGATCGACGCGAATTACCGCGCGGCCAAAAATTGGCTCGGCTACTAGGAGCGGTGGCAATGACACCCATGTGCGAAGTGAAGCGAGCCGGACGCATTGAAGCCTCTTTCATGGCCTGCAATCTGCCTTATGGAACATCAGGAGCTTGGGGCAAGGACTCGGATAACAAGGCGTTGAAGCACTGCCTGATCATGGCTGTCAACGCCAACAGCGTCGACCGGCGCCTGATCGAGCGCGGCATTGTGCACCAATGGGGCTTTGGGGATTTTACCGTGACTGCAGTCCGCGCCGATGGTTCTTACCAATCGACGTATCGTGTGCAGCCCTACATGTTCGACGCAGCGACCGGCCTTCGCCACTATCCACGATAAGCCCCTGACACTGCGATTCATCGCGCCCTTGGGTCCCACTGTTTGGCGGGACCCTTTGGCGTGCAAGGCGGGATTGGCTCGCCTGATACGGAGTGACCGGGAATGCTTATGCGGAATTGGAATTATCGCGACGTGCTTAACGCTTATGTCGGTGGCGGGTACCTACTCGCGACCATGGGTGATCAGCCTCGCACTGTGCGGATTGATCAGGTCCCCGCGCGTCGGTCGATCGCATGGGGCTATGAGCCTGCCTTGATCGTCATGGCGCTTGAAAGCGTAGGGGGCTGATCGTGGCAAGATTCATTATCCAAGCGCAAGTGGCGTCTTTTTACGACTGCGGCGCACACAAGATGGTCAGCGTCGCCGTGGGGGCGCCCGCGCTCGCCCGCGAGGTTGTCGACGTAAAAACCGTTGACGCCCTTCGCGTGGAATTTGACCGCGTTAGGGTTCGGGTTGAGGCGGGCGGGAAGCCCTATTCAATGGGCGCGCGCCTTGTGACGGGCGAGCGGGCGCCGCGAGGGTGGAAGGATCGGCGGCACACGTTTGGCGCGTCCAATGACTTTGGAACCTCAACGCCTGAAAAAAGGTCCTGACTCTCAACCGGCGGGATTTCCAGATCCCGCCCATTACGCGGCAGGCTTACGATTCGGCATTGGGCCGAGTCGGGAATTGGAGGTAACCGGAATGAACTGCGAACAACGACGCGCGATTGAGTCAGCAATCGGTCGCGACCTGGACTTGATCGACTTGGTTGAGGCGATCGGCTCACGGGAGGCCCGGCGGATAGCAGCTCGCCAGCGGCGGGCAATCTTTGCACAGCTCAAAGCCTGGAATCAGGCGGACGGGCTGGACGCGCTGACAGACGACGAATTGCTGTCAGAATTAACGGCTTGACACCATCGGATAATGTGACACACTCACAACGCACGCGGGATTGACCGCGGCTAATCGGAGATACCGAAATGACCAAAGACCCTAAAATAACGATGGACACGGTGAGGCTTGCACTCGCCCTGAGCCCGAACATGCGAGCGGACGCGCCGGACTACGTCATGCTCGTGATGCGCGACGCGGCGGAGCTGGAGCGCATCGGCCGGCGGGTGAAGGCCCTGAACACTCAGTACGCAAACACGGGAGCGGAGTCGGTCGACAAGGCTGCTGATCGCGCGGCGATGGCGGCTGATGAGATCGCCACGCGCTATGGCGCCCTTTTCTCGCGCTACGGTCGCGGGTCCGGCCTGTGGCCGCTCGTGTGCGTCGATGGAAAGGATTTTTCGCTGTGACCATTTACGAGCAATTGAAAGCGGCGGGCGTGGAAACGTCGCATCACGAGTCGGACCTGTACGCGCGGATTACGCCCGAAAGCCGGGCAATCATTGACGCATGGGAATTTAGGTCAAACGTGACGACGTTCACGGCTGACGACGGGTCGGGCCGCTGGTTTGAGCTGCCTTTCGCTTATGATCCGGCATGGGAGCGCGGCTGATGGCCTGTGTTCGCACAATTGACCGAATGCACGTTATAAGCCTGGACGAAACGGGCCACGCTCAGACGTGCAATTACTGGTATCTGATCCAGTCGCGTTCCGCACCGGAAACGGCGTTCACGACGCGCGCGGGCTTGCTACGTTGGGCAACCGAGCGAGGTTTGACCCTACCGGCTGAATTGCCGGAGGCGCCTACCTTCGGCTGCTTTCCCCTCGCTGGCGCGTACCGTGTGGCGATGCACCTGAACGCGGCGGAGTTTTGGGCGCTTGAAAACGACTCAAGCGAGTTTTCGCGGACTCTTTCGAATGGCGAATATACGCTGGCGCTCATCACGCGTGACCTTGACGGTCTTCGCACGGTTCACGTCCTAAATCCGAACGTGAGGAGTCGCCCCGTTTTTCGGTACGACGAAAGCCGGAAAATGATGTCATGACCCCGCCGACCCTATCAGCCGCGCTCGCGGCGTATGAGCGGGCCGAGCAAAGCCACAAGCGCGCCGATTGGAAACAGGCGGCGCGCCTCTTGGCCCAGGCCGTCGCGCTGGAACGTGAGCCTGTCGCAAAGGCGGTGAAGCGTGCGGCGCCGGCGCTGAAGCCAGCGGCGACCTTGTGCGAGTTTCTGGCGATCAAGGGAATCCGCGACGATGGCGGGGAACTGTCATATCGCGATCTGCACCTATGGCACAAAGGGCGGGCGTTTCAGCGTAAGCTTGTCCGCCCGGATGGCCGCTCGCTCGAAGCTGCAGCAGAGGCGGCATGGCTCGCGGGCTATTTCCCCGATGTCCCCATGCCCGGCCCGGATGACCCGGAGTCATACCATCCGGTTACGGGCGAAATGCTCCTGGCCGCGATCCGGCGCGAGATCTGGTCGAAGCCGCTCACAGACGAAGACCGCTTCGGACTCGCGCCGGATATGACGGACTCGGACGTTGATGAGGAATGGATTCAGAACTGGGAGCGTGTAGCGTGATGACCAGCGCCGATTACGCCCGCGGCTACCGCGCGGGCTTCTCTGATGGGTTTGACGCCGCACAGACGGACGCGACGCCGCACCAGGTTGAGCGGTCGCACCCGATCGCGGACGCATGGCGGCGCGTACCGTTGTGGCTCAGGACTTTGATTGAGGGCGTGGTTATGGTCGGAGCGATCTTGGCGATATGCGCCTTGATCGTCGTCGGGTCCGCGCTGGCGGGGCTGATATGACCGCGCTGGCGGGCCTGGTCGTCGGCCTGGTGGTTTGGATCGCGCGCGACGTGATCCACTACCTGCTCAATTTCGACGACTGGGAGCACCATTAGGAACCCCCTCATCGCGAGCCTATCGCCCTCGCCTCGCGCCGGAAACGGTGGCGAGGTTGAGGCGGTAGAGAGATCAACCAGGGAGTTACCGAGATGACCACCTATAAAGTCCACACCGCCTTCGGCGAGGCGTTCACGTTTGCCGCCGATCTGGCCGAAGCGTCGGCGCCCCTCTGCCTCGTCCACGACGATGACAGCGACGAAGGATCACACTACCAGCATACCCAATACCAAACCGCCGATGCGCGCCATGATCCGATGCGCGCTGCGGTGCTGATGCTTGAGGTTCTTGGCCCGGATTTCTACCACGACCCCAGCGCGCCTGACGTCACCGACCTGGCGTCCTTGATCGTGTCGGTCAAATAATGGCCGACCGCGAGCAAACCCAGCCCTCACGGTGCAAACTGTGCGGCCAGAAATTCGCCACGGCCAAGGAAGCCAAGCGCCACATGCATCAAAAGCACGACGTGCATCGCCCCGCCCAAGCCCAAGAATATATCGAAAAACAGAAATAGCGCCCCGTCCGCCAACGCCCCCGGCCAGACAGGGTGTGGGGGCCGAGGCGTCAGAGATATCAGCAACGGAGATATCGACATGACCGGAAAATACTACGCAGCGCAGTCACCGCGCGGATTCGCCAACGAGATAGCCATACACTCGTTCCCATCGCGTGCGTCCCGGGATGCGTGGGTGACGGCGCACGCCGACGACGGCGACGTAAACAGCGCCGCGCGAGGCGCATACGCCGTGACCGCGAAACAGGCGCGTCAACTGCTTCGCTATAGCGGCGACGCAATCACGCCGTCGTTTATGTCCGAGCGCGTCCACGGCTTGGCCTGACTCTCAACTCGCGGCCTTCGGGCCGCATATTGAGAGCCAGACGGAGAGCAAAATGATAGCCCCCACATTAACATGGAAGCAGGTTTTGGCCTTCGGCCCGTGCAATTTCGCGCCAATTTGGAGGGGGCTCAAAGCCGCGTATCCCGATATTGACACGCGAGCCTTCACGCTCGCGGACGCTGCGGCGGCAGGTGTCCATTTTGATCGTTTAATCTGGATTGCCAATCGAGCGTCCGAGGTCGATTTAGATTGCGGTCGGCGCCTTCGACTCTTTGGCGCGGATTGCGCCGCACGGGTGGCGCATATCGCCAATGATCCAAGATCAACGGCGTCGATTGTGGCGGCTCGCCAATTCGCGAGGGGCGAGATAGGGGCCGAGCAATTGGCCGCCGCTAGGGGCGCTGCTAAAGTCGCCGCTAGGGCCGCCGCTAAGATCGCTTGGGGCGCCGCTTTGGCCGCTAGGGCCGCCGCGTGGGCCGCCACTTGGGCCGTTAGGGCCGCCGCAGGGGAAGCCGCTAAAGCCGCCGCAGGGGAAGCCCATTCGGACGCCGCTAGGGTCGCCGCTTGGAACGCCGAAAAAAAGTGGCAAACCGACCGGCTGATCGCATGGTTTAGCGACAATGAGCCGACCGATTGGCCGATGTCTACAGCCGTGGCGGATGCAGCTTAACGCCGGAGAGGTTGACAAGCCAGTCACGGAGGAAGCCGAACATGTCGAAATATGACGGGCGCACATACTCAGACGCCACGACCGAGCGCGAGGCCAAGGTCGGGGGCTGGGTTGATATCGCTGACTCATCCGTCATGGCCGGCAACCGCCGGCGCTGGGCGGCGGATGACGCGGCGCGCGCGAGACTTGAACGGATAGCAGCACGGCCGGATTATCAGCCCGGCGACGATCTCAGGGAGGATCTGAAATGACCAACGAACAATGGGCCACCGAGTTTGGGCGGTACAAGATGGCGTGCGAGTCGGCGGGGTTGCCGACGCGGTATGATCTGGCGTCGTTTATCGCCGGCCGACCACCGCTAAAAAACGACCAGGAGGCGCTTGGGAGACTGCTAGCCGGTCCCACCAGTGCGGCCAACCCCGTGAATCGGCCAGAATCGCCGGAAATCGGCCACAGCGTTGATGCTGGCGCCGCACCGCACCGCCGCAACGACGTGACCTTCCGCCGCTGCCAAACGATCGACTGGATTTCACAGACTCAGGGAGAAATGTTTTGATCATTTTCACATTGAAGGTTGCGGCCTGCGTGGCTTGCAACAGCGCCGCCCTGTTTATCGTATTCGCAATCGGCGGGGCGGTTTTGCGGTCTTTTTTCCGATCCTATGGTCGGTGGTGGGTTCTGCCGGCGTGGATGGCATTTGCGGTCCCGCTTCTGTTCGTGTCAGCGGCCGCGATTTTTCTCCCTTGGTTCGTGGCGTTCCGATGAACCCCCGCGACCTGATGGACGAACTCGTGAATCGGTGGGGACAGTCGTTGCTTGCCGTGTTTCTGCTTCTGGTCGGACTCATGTGGGCGCTGGTCGCCGTGATCTGGTTGCCGGTGCTTATGCTGGGGGCCGCGATCAAGCACGCCTTGTGGGTGAAGGGGATAGATGAATGAGCGACGCCCAGAACTTCGCCCACGCCGGCCGCCTGCTGTTCGGCCCGCACTGGATCAACGCCATGACCGACCTGACCGGGCTCAATCAGAGAACCGTACAGCGAGCCGCCAAGGCCGCCCGCGAAGGCGCCGACTACTGGATCGCCCCCGCCATCATGGACCAGCTCGCCGGGGAGCTGTTCAAACTGTCCGACGAAGCCGGGGATCTGGCCGAGGAAATCGACAAGGGGTGCCTGGAGGTCGGGGAGCAGCGGGAGGCCACAGTCGACTAAAACCCGTCCATCCGTTGCGGGTGACCAAACGGCAGAGGGCGAACCAGTTTGATGTTGAGGCCGTCCATCGCCTGGGCGGCCTTTTCGTTAGCCGTTAGCCGGTCGTAAGCGATGGCGGTGTGCGGCGTCACGTTGCGCCCGATCTGAATCGCGCCGGACAGATAGCTATCCGCAAAGGTCGGGCGCACTGCGTCGGCGACAGCCTCCCACAATTCAATGTCGACAGTCAGGGGTAGCGCGGGCTCATCCATGGGCTTGCTCCAGTTTGCGGCTGCGCTGCCGACGGGCCAGCGCCTCGACCATCTTGCGGCGGGGGCGCTCCAGGCGTTCGCAGAACTCTACCAAATCGGCCAGGACCGGAAACCATCTGGAGCGCATGGCGAAATGCTCACAGGCCGCTTTAGCGATGTCGGCCGGAAAGCGCGACAGTGCGGCGCCGTACAGTTGGAAGGCCACCCTCGCCCCCACGTCCGACCGCTTTGCGCCAGCCGTCGCCACCTGCAGCGCGACAAGCCACTCCTCGATCTGATCCGCGGTGGCTGGTGTCATGGCGGCTTGCACCTTGCTCAGAGCGGCTTGCGAGCGGTCGTCAGGGTCACTCACCGAATATGACACCAGTTCGGCCGTGTAGCCCCCCGCCGTCGGGAACCTCAGTTCCTCGTTGGCGCGCAAGCCGACGTTCAGCGACGATCGAAGCGAAGTCCGTAACGCCAGATCCACCTCCTCGGGCCGCCGTTCGAGCAGCCAGTTCCTGGCGACGCTTGGCGAGGTCTCGGATACGGGAGTGCCACTGCTTTGACCAACTAATCCTGGTAGCATCGCGAGTGCGGTTTGACCAATATTCTCTAAACTCATCGGCTTCCTCATCTATTTCTTTGCGGGCAAAACCACGGTCAGCAGCAAATTTGATATCATCCTCTGATGGCGTCCAATCCTCCGGGATTCGACATCCTCTGATGTGTTTGACTTTTCCATTGCCCGAGGAGGCGTGAAACGCCTCTTCTTTCCTTTGTTCTGGTTCTGGTTCTGGTTCTGGTTCTGGTTGGCACGCTTGAGACATGCTTGAAGCAGGGGGGGTGACCTTATATTTCAATGCCTTGGCTTTTCCGCCAAGTGAGGCGCGCTCGCGGTTTTTAGTGAGTGCCACTTCGTATTTCTCCAATTCGGCGGTCAATCTCGGATTGGTAATCCAGCCGTCATCAACATCGAAAAAGACCATCACAGCGGGGGAAATCCGTGCCCATTGTTGGACCGTCAGTTTGCAAAACCGCGCCAGTTTGGAAGGGTCATTTGGGAGTCTTCCGCCAGATCGCCACAGGCACATCAAAAGGTGCAGGTAACCCCCGCTTTCCATACCTGTTAAATGAACCGTGTCGGCAAAATAGTCCCCGACGTATAGCGGCATGAATGGCGGCGCACTCATTCGGGCGTCTTGAAACCGAATCGCGGGCGGGATATATGCGTCATTGAGGCGAAGGGTCCTTCTCACCCTGTTGGCGGCGTCAGGTGCTTGCTACACCGGCCGCCCGCCACCCTTTTCCATCCGTCGGGCAACAATTGTCAAGCCACCCTATGGCGGTCGAATAGTGTCGGCTTCACGCGGCCCATGCGGCCTCGCAGGCCTTGATCCCGACCTCGGTGATTCGATAGCCGCGATCGGTGGTTGCGATGGCGTCACGACCCAGCCGCGCCCGCAGCCGCGAGGCGTACACGCTGACCAGATTGCCGCGCGTGTAGTCGGGCGCCAACGACGCCACGTCGAGCAGGGCCCCACGCTCCACGACGCGGCCTTTGGCGGCGTACAGCGCCATCATAAACCGAGCTTCAGCGGGACGCAGGCCGCAGGCTGACAGACCAGCAATGCGATCCTGGTCACGGGACACGCCAAGCATGGCCTCCAGTTCTTCAACCCGCGCCCGCAATTCGGCGATCTGCTCACAAAGGGTCAAAGCCATCCTCCACGTACCCCCAGAGGCCGCCGCTCACGCTGGCAAGCAGCACCATCGTTCGCGCCGCACCAATTCGCTGTGCCAGCAACCCCGCGCTGACTGACAAGTAGGTTTTCAGATCCTCGTTGGTGCAGTCCAAAAGGATTTCGGCAAGGGCGGCTTGGCGGGCGTCGCTCACAGCGGCTCGACCCGAACGTCCACGCGCCGTGTAGGGACGTTCCATTCAATCAGTGTAGCGATCAAATCTTCAAGCGACCGACACACTGAGACACGGTGACCTTTGGCGCGAAGTGTTTTGTGTACGGACTTTTGATCGTCCGACACGACGCCCTTTGGGGCCTTGACCTCAACAAAGCCCACACCATCCGTCCAGACCAAGAGCAAATCCGGCGCCCCAGGCCTGAGACCCAGCCACTTGAGCTTGGCCACGGTGCGAGGTTCCATGATGTAGCCCCCGTTGGGGATCGAGCACACCCAAACGTCGGGATAGCCAGCCGCAAGTAATTCCAGCATCGCCGCTTGAAGCGGCGACTCAATGTCGCGGCGCTTCCTCACGCAACCCTCACGACGACCACGCCCTCGCGCGTCTTCTTAACGCCGTACTCCCGCGCCGGATCGGCTTTTGCGATTCGGCTTACGGTCGTCCGCAGCGTGGCCTCTCTCGGCGTGGCTTCGGTAAACAGGATCACGGACTCAGGCTCCATGTCCCAGATGCGGTCGGTCAGTCGATTGGGCTTTGGCATGGCCCGTATTGGTGCGGGAGAAACATTCTGCTGTCAATAACGATATACCCCGTTGACATCCGATAACGTCAGCGCGCACCATGTGTCCATCGACAGATTCCAACAGACCGCCGATGCGGAAGCGAGGACCGACCATGAACTATTCACTTGCCGTGTTCCTGATCAACAAGACGGTTCGCGCCGTTGGGGTCAGTTATGAGCCGGACCCCACGAGGACCGACACCGCCAAGGCGGGCTCGATCACAATCTACAAAACCATTGACCAGTCCCTTGCGGTGAAGGACCTTGTGATCGTGCCGACCAACACCCGGTGGGGCTTCACGGTCGGTCGCGTCGAGGAATTGGATGTTGATGTCAATTTCGACAGCCAAACCCAGATGGACTGGATCGTCGATACGGCCGACAGGGCCGCATTCGAGAAGATCCGGGCCATGGAAGCCGAGGCGATTTCAACCATCCGCCGCGCCGAGATTCGCCGCAAGCGCGAAGAACTCGCCCGCGACATCTTCGCCGACAACCCCGAACTCAAGACACTCGCCATCTCCGATTCGGCGGTCGCGCTGGACGCGCCGGTCAAGTCGTAACGCAATCCAATCCGGCGTGATCCTATGCACAAAGACCCAGGGAAGCGCCGCCTAAGAGATCGCATTCGCGATCTCTGTTCACCTAAAAAAAGGCGAACAATCCAACTCCGGGAGGGTTCACGGGTTCCAAGTGCGAAGGACCCTCCCGGACGCGGATTGCGTGTTCATTATGGCAAGCTGTCCGAAATGTGGAAAGCCGAGAATTAAGAAGCGCCCCAACGGGCGGAACTGTCCGCGATGCGGACCTTTAGACAGACAGGGAACACCGAAATGACTGACGAACCGACGGAAGCGACGGTTGAGAAGACAGCCAAGGACCGGCTGATCGAGAAGCGAGACCTACACCTCACCATGGTCCTATACTACGCCGGCAAGGCCTCCGAAAACCTGACAGCGCGCGACAAAGAGCAGCAACAGGCCGACGACCTATCCGAGGCCATCGTCGCGCTGGGGCATGTGAACAAGCCGTGAGCATCAAGGTCCGAAAGTGGGACGGGAAGCCCATCGACAAGCCCGGCGTGTATTCGGGAATCGACATGGAGTCGTACCATGGCGACCTCTGCGTCGGTCCCAGCGTATCCAAGTCGCTGCTGTGGAGGCTTGTTGACGAGTCGCCGGCGCACGCATTTGAGGACTCGTACCTCAACCCAGATCGGGAGGAAAAGGAGGATAGCGAGGCCCTGATATTGGGTCGGGGCTCGCACCACCTCCTGCTCGGGGAAGCCGACTTCTCCCAGCACTTTGCCATCCGACCGCTCGAACTCAACGGCAAGGCGTGGAACTCCAACCTGACAGACTGCAAGGAATGGCTGGAGGCCGTGCGCGAGGAGGGACTGACGGTGCTCAAGGGCGAGCACATCGTCAACATCCGCGGCATGTCGCAATCTCTGGCGGCGCACCCCCTGGTCCGGGCAGGAATCCTCAACGGCCTGATCGAACACAGCATCGTATGGCAAGACCGCGAGACGGGCATCTGGTGCAAAGTGCGCCCTGACGCCATCCCTACCGACGCGGGCGACGTGGCAGACCTCAAGTCCGCCGCATCGGTGTCCGACGAGGCCATTGAACGATCAATCGGCGACTTCGGCTATTTCGTTCAAGGAGCCATGATCGGCATGGCGTACCGGGAAGTCCTTGGCATCGACATGACCAGCTTTACGCTGATCTATGTGGAGAAGAAGAAGCCGTGGCCGGTGAGGGTCAAGACCCTGATTGCCGCCGACCTTGAGTTGGGCGAGCAGATTGTCCGCGCCGGCCTTCGCCTGTTCGCCCGATGCCTGGAGCGCAATGAGTGGCCCGGGCCGGGCGGGATTCAGCGCGACGCCGAATATGCACAGATGACCCCTTGGCGTCGAACCGCGATCGAGCGGCGCCTTCAAATGATGGAAGCGGAAGCAGCGATATGACCGACGAACTCACATCCCTGACAGTGCCGAAGACTGCGACCTTCGACGCCATCGCCATCCAGCAGACGGGGAACCTGAGCGGTGCCCTGCTGCCCAAGTCGCTCGGCGAGGCCATGGCGTTCGCGCAGTTGATGGCGAAGGCCAAGATCGGACTGCCGAAGCATCTGCGGGACGAGCCCGGCGCGTGCATGGCGATCGTGATGCAGGCCCTACGCTGGGAGATGGACCCGTTCGCGGTGGCGAATAAGTCGTACAGCGTCAACGATCGGCTGGCCTATGAAAGCCAACTCATCGCCGCCGTGGTCCACACGCGAGCCCCGATCATCGGGCGGCCCGCCTATGTCTACACGGGTGAGGGCGAGACCCGCCAATGCACGGTCACTTGCGTCATGGCTGACGGCGAGACCAGGGACTATGTGACCCCGCCGCTGAACAAGATCACGGTTCGCAACAGCCCGCTCTGGAAGTCGGACCTCGACCAGCAACTCGGCTATTACGCCATCCGAGGCTGGGCACGGCGTCACGCGCCGGAGGTCATCCTTGGCGTCTACGACCGCGAGGAGGTCGAGTCGATGCGCGACATCACACCGAGGAACGCACCGTCAGGTGTTCGGGAGCGCCTTGAGATGAACGGCCATCTGCAGAGCGAGGGCTTCCGCGACGGCCAGGTTGACGAGACCCTTGCGCGGCCGGTCGACGTTGAGGTGGTGGACGTGATTGTTGAGACGGCCAAGCCGCCCCGGCGCCAGCCGAAGCCAAAGGTGGAGGTTGTGGAGCCTGAGGCCACAGAGAAGCCCGTAGAGGCCCCTTCAGTGGTGAGTGAGGAAATCGTACAGGCCGATTCCGCGATCGTGCTGGGCGTTGATCTGGCGCGGCCGGGCGAACCAACCATGGTGGAGGCCACGATGGTAGACGGCGGAGTGACAGATGTGCGGGTCATTGATCCCGGCCCCTTTGTCCTCCAGGCCGTTATCACCTCGACCAAGGGTCCCCAGACCTATGTTGAATCGGCCTTCTGGTACGGCGACATCATTAACAAGATGAACGAACTGAAGGGTCGACTGCTTACGGCCTTCTGGGAGGCCAACAAGCCCTACGTCGAGGCCGCCGGCGCCAACGGCTACGCGACTCAGGCGGGCCGGGTGCTGGGCGTGGCGCGGGATAAGGGGCTGGAGGTATGAAAGTCGCGCTGACCGCGTGTCTGGCTCTATTCGCTCTTGGCGTGATGCTTCTGGAGGGAGCCCCTCCGTGGGCATTTTCCATGGCCGGGTTTGTGGCGGCCATGACGACGATGAACGGGCGCTGATGGCCCGCATAGCCTACACCCCCCGAGAACCCGTCGTGGTCCCTCCACGGCGTCCACTCTCGCCGGCCGCCAAGAGGCGAGTGCTCGACCGCTACGACGGCCATTGCGCCGCCGATGGGTGCATGGAGACCGAGGGCCTGGAGTTCGACCATATCGACGCCCGGGCCGTCAGCGCGCGGGATGACGAGGCGAACTACTGGCCGCTGTGCGGATCCCATCATTCCGAGAAAACGAACCGCCGCGACAAGCCCCGGATCGCCAAGACCAAGCGCCAGGCGAAGATGTCCCTCGACGTGCCGCGGCGAGCGCCCCGGATGAAGTCGGGGAAAACCAAATGGCCGAAGCGAAAGATGTCCCGGCCCAACCAAGGAGCCCAACAGTGAGCGAGCCGAAGTTTACCCCCGGACCGTATCGCTACCGTCCGCAAGAATTTGATGATTGGGGCGTCATTCGTGACGAACGCGGGTTTGTCGTC